>Ga0208977_1000070_pt1 | contig 118381 bp, 66 predicted proteins | sample RifOxyA2_FD_184030 | JGI IMG/M metagenome (GOLD analysis project Ga0208977, IMG submission 184030) | Groundwater microbial communities from Rifle, Colorado - Rifle Oxygen_injection A2 (SPAdes) | ecosystem: Environmental > Aquatic > Deep subsurface > Groundwater | place: Rifle, Colorado, United... | reverse complement strand
GACTGACCTTGCGGTGCCCGCGAACTGGAGAGCGTTCGATTACACGTTCACGTACGACGCGGTGAAGCCAACCGCTACGATAACGTCGCCGGTGGACGGCTCGTACCATAACGCGGCGTTCACGGTTATGGGGAGCACTAATGATTACGGGGTGGGAGTGAGCACGGTGTGGGTGTCCATCCAGGAACTGAGCAGCGGTTGTTATAACGGCAGCGGATTCGGCGGCGGCTGCCCCGGCTACTTCGCGGCCGGCGGGACCGCGGCGCAGTGGACGGTGGCGAATGTCGGATTTAATAACGGGAAGCAGTATGTGGTGGTGGCGCGCGCCTCGGACACGGCGGCGAACGTGCAGGACGTGTTCAACGTGGGGGTGAGCTCGGTAACGTTCACGTATGACACGACGAGGCCCGAAGTGTATATTTCCACGCCGTCGGCCGGCAAGGCAAGGGACCTGCTGGCCGACGGTTACACTGTTTTCAACGGCACCGCGGCCGATGCCGGTACGTACGGCGCGCTGAGCGTTGTGAAAGTGCGTATAAAAGACATCACCATCGATAGATACGCCAACCCCGCGGATACGCTGAAGTTTAACGTGCTGGAATCGGCCTCCGAGAGCGCGTGGTTCAACGCGGCGACTACCGACGGGTGGCTTAACTGGAGCGTGTCGAGCGCGTCAACGTTCGTGTGCGGGCACCAGTACCGGTACGAGGCGAATGTGTACGATATGACCGGCTGGTCTTCCGCCGAATATTCGACCAGGACGGTGACCTATGATATAACCGCGCCGGTTTCCACAATGACGTTCCCCTCGGAGGGAAGCGTGTTCGTGAGCTCGCTGCCCGCACTGAGCGGGCGTATAGTGGATAATACGGCCAGCGGATTGAACGCGGGACAGGTGACCGCCGTTAACCTGCAGATAAGGCGGTTGAGCGATAACAACTACTGGAGCGTGGTGGATAACCAGTGGGGCGGGCAGGCGAGCACGATAACGTCGCCCACTTATATAGACGTGTTTACCGATTCGTTCACCACCAAGACGGCTAACCTGCCCAAACCTCCGGCCAATCTGGTCAGCGGGGCATCGTATTATGTGACGGCATCGGCTATAGACGATACTAATGCCGGCGGGAACATAGAGTTGTTCTATATGAAAGGCTCCACGTTCAGCGTGGATTATTCTTCACCGGTGACCAGTATAGGCTACCCAGTTAATCTGTCCACGATGAGCGCGTTGGCGTATATTTCAGGGGCCAGCGCGGACGAGCCGCAGGGCGCGGCCTTTGTGCGCGCGGGCGTAAGCGCGGTGAAACTGCGCGTGCAGCGGCTTACCGCCGACGCATCCACTTATTGGGACGGCGCGGCGGGGGACTGGAAGACGGGCGAGGTGTGGATAAGCACGTCGCCCGGCTGGCAGTATTCGGTGATGCCCGTGTGGGCGCATAACGTGCGGTATTCTATAAGCGCGAAGGCTGTTGACGGCGTAGGCAACCAGGAGACCGACTTCACGCTGGGCGTGGATACCGTTTCCGTGATCTTCGACCTATCCAGGCCGACGGCGACGGTGGTACTGCCCGTGACCGGCGGGTATATGAACGCGTCGCTGGGTTCCATCTCGGGCACCGCGGACGACGTGCCTGCCGACATAAGGAGCCTGCAGATAGCGTTGTCGTCGAGTGTTACCGGCGCGGGTAATACGTGGTGGAACGGGACCGGGTTTACAGCGGCGTTCGCGGAAGGGGTGTACCAGACTACGTCGGCTTATACGAATAATCCGGCTGGTACCGCCGATACGTGGAGCTGGACGCGGCCCGACGGCAGCAAGATGGATACCGGGAAGCAGTATCTGGTGCGGTTGCGGGCGCGTGACGGCGCCGTTCCTGGCGATTCGGGTTACGGCAATGAGCGGCCGCCGGTAGAGCAGCAGTACACGTTCACGTACGATTCAACTCCGCCTTCCGCTTCAATAACGGCGCCTGTTGACGGCCAGTTCTATTCGGCGCTTAACGGTATCGCAGGCGGTTCCACGGACAATGTGAGCGTAAGCACGATAGCGCTCAGTATATGGAAAACCGGCGGTACCTGCTATCAACCTGGAGGGAGCTGGGGGGCATGTCCCGGCTGGTTCGCGGCGAAGGGTTCCACCAGCAGCTGGACCTACGATTTCGGCGGTGCGCCGCCGTGGCAGAGCGATATTCTGTATGTGTTGTATTCGAGCGCTACGGATCTTGCGTCGAACGTCCAGACCGCGGTAAGTTCGGCGTCGTTCACTTTCGACCTGTCGGCCCCGACCGCGACTATAACCTTCCCCTCGGTCGCCAGGTCCACCAGCCTGGCCGAGCTCAGAGGCACGGCCGCCGATTTCGCGGCGGCACAGCTTGACCGGGTGGAATTCAGGGCGAAAAGGCTGACGGCTCCGGTGATGTACTGGGATCCCGTGGCTCAGGATTTTGAACTGACGGATACTCCCGAGGACGCGGCGCTCGCCTGGTTCGTGGCTGCCTCCACCGAGACTCCGGCCTGGACCAGGTGGTATGTTTCTTCCTCCGCGTTGACCGCCGATACTCAGGAAGGCAAGCAATATGAGTTCCACGCCCGGGCCAGAGACAAAGCTGGCAATTATTCACTGATCTATTCCACCAGTATAGCGGTCGTTTATGATAAGACGCCGCCTGAAACGGGGGTAACGGCGCCCGCCGGTCTTAGTTATATCGGCTCATTGAGCGCGATTTCCGGGACATTGGCGGATTTCCCGGCCGGCCCGCTGAGTTCCGGAACGGTTCAGAGCGTGCGCGTGAAAATAAGAAATAATTCGACCGGCCAATACTGGAAACCCACGGGCTGGACAGGCGATTATACTTTTACGGGAGGCCAGGTGAATGTCTATCCCTCCTCCTGGTCCGTCACCGCGAATCTGCCGTTGGATGCGGATATGATTTCCGGCGCCTCCTATTATGTGACGTCGGCCGGCACCGACGACGCCTATAACGGAGGGAACCAGGAATCTCTTTACAATATCCGGGGTTCGACCTTCACCTATGACAATCTGAGGGCCACGGCGACCATAAGCTCTCCGAACCTGGCGTGGCACAACTCGTTGTCCTCCATAAATGGAACTTCATTCGACGATGTCGGGGTGGGCAAAGTGGAGATACAGATACAGGACCTCTCTTACCCCGCCACTTACTGGAGTTTCGCGGCGCAGAATTTCTCGCTCACTTCGTCAAGCTTCGGAGCGGTGTCGGGCGCCGCGCCGTGGAACTACGGGGTGAATATGTCCGCCAAGTGGGCGAGCGGACATAAATACCTGGTCGTATCCAAAGCCTCGGACCTTGCCGGCAACCCGCAGAATATCTTTACGGCGGGTTCTTCCTCCAATACTTTCATCTTTGATACCAAGGCGCCCGCGAGCGGAATAGAAGTTTACGATACCCGCAATTATTCCGTGCTGGCGGCCATAACCGGCACCGCGGACGACACCCCCGACGCCGGAACGTCATTCGCGAGCGGGGAAAACACGGTATACGTGCGTGTGCTGGATATGACGCTCGGCGGTAAATTCTGGGATTTCCAGGGCTCCACCTGGACAGCCGCGATGTCCAGCAGAACGCTGTCCGTGGCCGAAGGTTCGCCCGCGGCCTGGGCGCTGGATGTCCTGCCTCCGTATCCGGACAGGTGGGAGACGGATCACACATATAAGATAGTATCGTACGCCAAAGACAATGCCGGCGTGCAGGACGTGGCTTTCACCACCAGGACCTTCACCTTCGACAAAACCGCGCCCTACACGTATATAAGCACGCCTTCGTTCGACGGTGAAGGGTATAACGACACGACCAAGCCGCTTACCGGCATCTACGGCACTTCTTATGACGCTTCTTCGGGCGTGGGTGAATTGTTGGTCAGCTTATATATGGATGAGAACGGCACCGGTTCCTGTACTCCCGGCGCCGATCGCTACTGGGACTGGAACGCGAAGACCTGGGGGCCCGCGACTGACTGCGTGGAAGTTTCAACGAATTCCGTAGCTATAACCCCCAATCCGCCCGCCGTAAGTGTGCAGTGGTCCACTTCGACCGTGACCTGGACTTCGGGTAAGAACTATGTGTTCAAAATATACGGCAAAGACTCCGTGCTTGCCTCGGACGGCGGGGCGAATTCGGAACAGTCCAGCGCGAAAGTGCGGAAATTTAAAATAGACACAAGCGCGCCTTCTTCTTACGTGGGCTCCATTTCAAGCGGGTCCTACTATCGCGATATAGCCTCCATAAGCGGTACGGCGGGCGATGCCTCGCTTTTCAGCGCCGTTGCCGGGGTGGAAGCGCAGATAAAAGATTTCGGAACCGACTATGAAGAGGGCGGGGCGGCCGATACTTACTGGGACGGCGCTTCGTTCGTAGCGACTTCCACTTATGTCCCGGTCGCCTTTACCGGTTATTCCTCCGGCACCTGGTTGTATTCCACGGCTTCCATACAATGGCTGCCTTCCAGAAGGTACAGGGTAAGCGTACGGGCGGTGGATACCGGTGACAACCGCGAAGCGGAGAATCCCGGCCCGATCTTCGCCATAGACCGTTCTTCGCCGACGGCATATCTTGTACAGCCCGGCAATCTCTCCGGGTTCAAGGTGTTCCCGGTCGTCAGCGGCACCGCGAGCGACGGAATAACTATTATAGACGCCGGCATCGTGCGGTCCACTTACGTGCAGGTGGCCATCCAGAGGCTGGATGATCAGCGCTGCTGGACCGGAGTCACCTGGAATTCCGCCCCCTGTCATCCGTTGTGGGAGGAGGCGTCGTTCGCCGGTTCCTCTTCCGGCAGCTGGACTTATTCTTCCGTTCCGTCCCCGGCAGATATCACAAGCGGAGTTAATTATCTGGTGCTTTCAAGAGCCATAGACAATACATTGCCGTTCCAGGGCAATACACAGTCGGTATTTGCCGCCGGCGTTTCTTCCAGCGTGTTCTTTATAGATAACACTTCGGCCACCGCCACTATCTCTTTCCCCTCAAATGCGGCGCAGAGAAGTTCTCTGACGATAACTTCCGGCACTGTTTCCGACGATTTCTCCGGAGTCAGGGAAGCGGTGCTTACGCTCACCTATCTCTCCGGCAACGATACCTGGTACTGGGACGGGGCCTGGTCCAGCGGCTCCGCCGCCGGTTACGCCAGAACGGTGGCCTCTCCGGCCGGGACCGTGGGAGCCCTTTCCTCCACCTGGAGCTATGCCGGCGTTCCCGGTAGCTGGACGGACGGAGTCGTATATAAGATAGAGGCAAAAGGAAACGACGTTACCGGTAATACCCAGGATACGGGCTATCCCTCCGTAAGCTGGCTTTACGATGTCAGCGGGCCCAGCGTCGCGGTGACCGCGCCCGCTTCCGACGGTCTTTTCAGATCCCCTGCCAGTCCGCTGGACGCTATCACCGGAACCGCCTCCGATCTGCCCTCTCATCAATTCGCCAAGGTGGATGAAGTTCTTGTCCGGATAAACAATATTAATGACAACCTCTACTGGAACGGTAGCAACTGGGTTTCAAGCGCGGATACCTGGATCTCTACAGCGGGGTGGAATTCCAACAGCGTAACCTGGTCCATACCTAAAGCGACCTGTCCGGCGGAGGGGGTAAGCGACTGGTGCACGTACAAGCGCTACGATATTAACGTGCGGGCTTATGATAAGGCGGCGCCGAACCGCAATCTTTCTCCTTACACTACCACGTATTTCTACTATGATTCCGTGGCCCCCACGGTAGATGAGCTGACCGCGCCCAGCCATACCTACGAAGACATTTCTTCTTTCGGCGGCAATATATTCGGTGTGGCGGGCGACGGCAATAACGGAAACCGGGCTGGAGTTAAAACCGTGGAAGTGGCTGTGCGCAATCCCAATACCGGAGGAATAGGCAATTGGTGGAATGGTTCTTCCGGATTCAATATCATAGATAACGCCTGCACCAACAGCACGGCCGGCGGCTGCTGGCTCTCCGCTTCGACCGCGACCGAGGTCAATTATAAGGTCAACTGGAATTTCACTTCCACCCCCACGTGGGCCAGCAATCAGAGCTACAGCGTAAAGGTGCGTGTAACGGACAACGCCGGGAATTACTCGGTCTTTACCCGCGACTTCATTTATGATGATTCCGGCTCTCCGTCCGTGGGCATAATTTCGCCCAGGAATAACGTTTACTACAATAATTCCAACAATGCCCTTACTTCTATTTCCGGCACCGCTTCCGATAGTTTCCAGATCGTTTCCGCCTCGGTTTCCGTGCGCGAAGCCGTTTCCGAAATGTGCTGGAGCATCTCCGGCGACACGTTCAGCATCCCGAGCGTGGCGGGCGAATGCCCGGCAAACGCCTGGCACACCTCGGAAACGTTGACCAGCGGGCCGCCCACGTATAACTGGACCTGGTTCGATGGTATTGATTTCCAGGATCATTATGCCTATCAGGTTAAGGCAAGGACCCTGGACCAGTCCGGTAAGCCGAACCAGACGGCCTTCCTGACTTTCTATTATGACCTGACTAAGCCGACTTCGACGGTGACTTCTCCCGTCAACGGCTCTTTCGTGGAGACGTTCGCCAGTATAACCGGTACCGCCCTGGATTACTCGCCCAACGGTTCTGGAATTTCCGGAGTCCAGATCGCGATGTCCCGGGACGACAATAAGTGGTGGGACGGCAGCGACTGGACGGCTCAACATGCCCAACCGCCCGCGGAGAGCGACTGGCTCCCCACGAACTGCGTTCCCGGAACCTGCGGTATGCCGTGGACTAAGACGTCCGGCCTGCCCGACCCGGCTACCAAAATGAACGCCGGTTCCTATACCCTTTATTCAAGGGCGTATGACGTGGCCAGAAATACCCAGACGGTCCTGGCCGACGCTGTACAATTCACCTGGGACGTCACCGGTCCCGTGGTGGCTTTCACCACTCCGACCACTTCCGTGAACGGCGTTTACAGCGCTCTGCCGCAGATAGGCGGCACGGCGCAGGACGCGACTAACGTAAACCGCGTGGAATTCAGGGTGAAATGTCCCGGAGCCAATTACTGGACAAGCGGCAATGATTGCACCGGAGGCGTGGGTACCTGGCATATAGCAAGCGGAACGATACTTACCGGGGCGCTTCTGAACTGGTCCACCACCTACGTGCCCGCCTGGTCGGAGATGAATAATAGCTTGTGGGAGCTAAATGCCAGGGCCGTGGACTATGCGGGCAACTACTCATCCGTCTATAGCACCGCTAGTTTCCTGTACGATGTTACCGCGCCCGTGTCCATCACTACCAATGTGGTAGAGGGAACGACCGTGGCCGCTTATACCGTGATCGCCGGAACCGGAACCGAAAGTAACGGCCTGGCGATGGCGGCCGGCGATGTGTTCAAGATACGGATACATGACGTTTCCGACGATTCATGCTTTAACGGATTGGGCGGTTGGACCGGTGGCTGCGCCGGCGGCGGCTTTACTGACGTGCCAGTCTCAAGCGTGACGGTTTACAGTTCAAGCTATGCCTGGCATTATACCCATCCATCCTTCTATAACGCGTCTCCGGCCTGGACCAGCGGCCATACTTACCAGATCAATGTGAAGGCCAGGGATACGGCTCAGCCGGCTAATTATGAGACCGCCTTCGGAACAAGGACCTTTGTCTATGATAGTCAGATCCCGCAAAGCGCGGTTCTGAGCCCGGGCCCGGCAGGCACATTGACCTGGGACGGTGTCAGGGATTACAGATTTACTACCGGGTCCGGGGGATTAACGATAAGCGGAAATGCGTCCGACGCTACGGCCGGAATAAACACTCATGACAACAGCGACTGCGACCCATGGGGCGTGAGAGTTAATGTCTGCGAAGTTCCGGGCGCCGCTATCCCCTGTTCGGACGGTTCCGCCAGATGGTATAAACAGGCCGATTCCTCGTTCACGGCCGTCACAGAGCCCGTGCCTCCGTTGTGCGCGGCCGACGTGAGCTGGCAGTTCGTAATTTCCGACCGCGCTCTTAAATTCAAGGACGGTTATTATTACAGGACCAAAGTTATCTCCCAGGATAAGGTCGGCAATACTGAAACTCAATCGGCCAAATCCATGGTCGAGTTCCTTGTCGATAATACCCAGCCTGTTTCAGCCTGGGGCAACAGGCCGGCTAACGGTCAGGAAGAAGATATCTATGAGTTGAGCGGAACCGCGTCCGATCCCGAGCCTTCGTCCGACCCCGATACCGGCGTAAACGCCTCCGGCATACCGGACAAGAGTTATATCGAGCTTTCGGTCAGAAGGGATGCGGGATCCGAGGGTTCCGTTCCCGGCGCCGAGGACTTCTGGTGGAACGGTTCCACCTGGACCGGTCCCAGCGCCACTCCTACCTGGTTCAACCTTGTCCAGCTTGGTTCCTCCACCTTCAGCATGGGCAACTGGACGTACAGCGGCCTGGCATGCTCGGATAACGACGACAGGCGGGCTTTTACCTGCTGGGTACGCGGTAGTAAACATTGGGTGCAGGTAAGAGTGAAAGACCGCGCGCAGAATCAGCAGACGCCGGCCGCCACGCAGGATGTGCGCGTACAGGCGGCTGTTTCCAGGTTCGCGATCATTCCGGAAGGCGCGGCGCCGTATAATTATGTGGCCGGCGTGCAACATCCCTTAAGGATCGAAGCGCGCGACGATCTGGACAATATCGCCGCCGGATTCACCGGCCAGGTGCGGTTCTTCACAGCGACCGCCGGCGCGCCGGAACTTATCGGAGACGGTCTGCCGGCCGATAACGCCGCCACATTTATCTACGGCGTGGCCGATCCTGTGTCCGGACTGAATTTCAGAATGGCCGGCGACAGGGACTTGAAAGTATGCAAACTTAACGCCGGGACCCCGGACTGTACCATATACGGCGCCGTAAGCATAACGGTCACCACAAGCACCGTGGACAGGCTGCTTGTCATGAATGCCGAACAGGTCCATAGGCCGGGCTGCATAAACCAGAACGCCAATTGTTCCGCCACCGACGGCATGGGCAGGCAGGGTTCTCCGACCGAAAAAACGGCCGGAACCGCATTCAATGTGCGCGTGATGGCGGTGGACCAGTATTACAATATCGACACTTCCAGCGCGCCCGTCATCGGTCTGACAAGCACCGATCCCAGGGATGACGCCGAAAGCAGTTGGACGGGAGTTACTTTAACCGGCGGAGATCAAACGTACGGCATAATTCCCAAGTCAAAAGGGACGGACAGGACCGTAACCGTTTCCGGCTCCGGCGCTCCCGGAACATATAACACGACCGCGAATATAACCGTAAAAGCGAAAATAGCCAGCAGTCCCAAGAAGCTTCTTGCCTTGCTGCCCGGAGAGGTCCTGAATCCCGACTACGTTACCGGAAAACAGCCTTGTCCCGGCAACTGCCCCAGTGACAGAGTCGCCGGCAGCACTTTTACCGCTACGGTATATGCCGCCGACGAATTTATGAACGCGTATGATACCGGTGACGCGATAACACAACCCAATGTCTGGCTGTTCACTTCCGATCCTTATGATGTGAACCCCGCCACGGTGGCTTTGTCCGGAGGTACGACTACCTTCTTCGTCAACATGTATCAGGCTTCTACCCAGGCTGTTTCGGCGCGCACCATAACCGGCGGATATGATAATTACGAAGCCATTACGGGCCCGCTTACGCCCGGCGCGACCACGGTCCTTGTGGCGCCGGATACCGCGAAGAAACTGCAGATCCTGATGCCGGGTGAAGCCGCAAGGCCGGGTAAGGGACCTTATGACTCCAATCCCACCACCGGCGGCAAAGATTATTCGCCGGATGTTCTGGTCGCGGGGAATACGGCTTACGCGGTGATAAACTGCGTGGACAGGTACTTCAACCGGGTTATAGGCTGCAATCCGACCGTTGATGTGAATTTTGCCGGTTACGGCACGGATGAAAATGACGGGAGCGATATTTTTGCCAGCAAAAATCTGCTGGCCGGAACCACTTCTTTTGCGATCAGATTCCTGGCTACCGGCTGGCAAGGCGGCGGTTCCTTGGCCAGTTCAAGGACCGTTACCGCCCAGGAACTGGGGCTGAACTGCGGCGGCGCAGCCTGCACGGCCGATCTGCGCAGGCCGGCGGTCAAGCCCGGCCCGGCTAAAAAGCTCCAGGTGGTTGTCAGGCCCGGTATAGCCGCGTGCCCGGTGTCCGGTTCAGTGGATCAGCTTGAGGCTCCCGGTACCGCGTCGGGATTCTATCCGGGCTGCGGAGTCAATGGGGGCGGAAACAAACAGGCCGGAACTCCCTTCCAGGTCAGGGTAAGCGCGGTTGACGAGTTCTTCAATAAAGTGGACTATCCGTTTGAAACTGAGAACCGGAACATAAAAATAGTCACCAACGACCCTTATGATATAGAGAACGACGGTGTGGCATGGGATAATATTTCGCTGAACGCCAAAGGCACCGCGCCGTATCTGAATATAAATGTGACCCCGATCCAGTCCGCCGCGGCCTTGAAGGTGGAGGCGTTCGATGTGAGCGGCCAGACGCCCGCGCTTGCCACCGGAACGGCTTCCGGGATCACGGTTAATCCCGCCGGGGCTTCAAAATTGCACATCGTCATGGACTGCGGCGCGGGCTGCGGAGAGAAACTTGAGCCGGGCAGTTCCCTGGGAGTCACCGGCCTGCCGCAGAGCGCCGCGGCGGGGAGCAATATACAGTTGAAAGTTTATCTTACGGATAATTACTTCAACATGATCTCCGCTTCCACGGGAGTTGTGAAGCTGGAATCTTCCGATCCGCTGGATTACGATCTGGCTTCCTCCACAAAGGAGATAAACAGCGGCGTGGCTTCCTGGTCCACTTCCAACGGCCCGATCATATTCAATGCCAGAAGCCTGGCTAAGCTGACGGCTTCGCTGGTGGATCCTTTGACCGGTAATCCTCTGCCGGGGGCATATAGCTCCGATCTCCAGAGTTCCACTTTTACGGTCAATCCGGCCGATTTCGCCAAACTTATAGTCAGATTCTCGGAGCAGGATTACAAGCCTGGACAGCCGGACGATCCCACCGATCCGCTGGGCGCGAACGGGTTCAGCTGCGCTTATAACGTTAACCGCTGCGGCAAGGACCCCGCTACGCCGATAGATACCTATAAGACAGCGGGCTTCTCCGTGCCGTATCAGGCGGAAATTATAGCCACGGACTTTTACTATAACAGGGTGTCCACCAACGCCGCCGTTACGATAATTCCCAGCGGCGCGCCCAATATCAACAATGAGACCGTGGAAACCTATCCCGCCCAGGTCCTTCAGGACGGCGCCACGCTCTATAATCTGGTGTTTACTGTGGCGGATAACTTGCGCTATGTAACGCCCAGACACTCGGCCGATACTATAACCGGCTACCGTTCCGGGAATGTGGAGATAATTCCGGAGGCGACTCCCAAGAAACTGGTGCTCTTGATGCCCGGAGAATGTCTCGCCCCCGGTTCCGCCACCGGTAAGTTCGGCGCGCCGGACAGGGACGGCGTGGCGGACGAAGATACGCCGGGCTGCACCACCGGCAAAGCCAACGGCGTTCAGCCTTTCACGGCGGGAACTCCCGTACGATATGTGGTCAAACTTACCGATGACTATTATAACCGGCGCACCGCCAACGGCGGGGATGCCGTGATGCTCCGGATCGTGTCGGACGATCCGTACGATTCGGCCGTTGATCCCAGGGTCGGCGCTTCCGTCAATGTTCCCAACGGCGGCGACACGTTCAACTCCAATACCAGCGGCAACGACTGGACTCTCGTGACCGCCACCGCGCCGGCTCCGACCGGCGGCTGGAAACTTACCGCGACGAAAGAGTCGGGCGCCACCTGCCCCGGCTGCGTTTCTTCCATAACTTCCAAGCTCTCCGTTGATCCCGGCGCCGCGGTCAAGCTGCAGGTGCTGGCTCCGGGCGAGACGGCGGTGCCGGGCTCGTCCTCGGGGAAAGATTCGGCGGAACCGTCTATCTCCACCGCCGGGGCGAGATTCACCTTCACCGTGCGGGCGGTGGACGCCAACTGGAACCTTGTGCCCGTGAATAATGTGCCTGTGACGGTGGGGGTAAGAGGCGATCCTTACGCCGTTTTCCCGGGCGGCACCGGCCTTGAGATAAACAACGGCTTCGCCGCGGCGGACGTCATTTTAAAGCGCTCCCAGACGGGCGGAAACTACGCCGTAATAGAGGCCACTTCCACCGGCCTGACTTCCGCGCTCTATTCTCCGGAGACCAAGGGCATAGGGGTCCTGCATAGTACGCCGACGCATCTGCAGATTCTGCTGCCGAATCAGACGCCGGATCCCGGTTCCGCTTCGGGAAGGACGGGCGGGGTGTTCGTGGCGACCGCGGGAATCTCATTCCCCGTCACCGTGCGGGCAGCGGACGACTACTGGAATATCTGCGCCGATACCAGCGCCACTGTGAATCTTTCCACCGCTTCCGGTTCGGATACATACGCGGGGGGCATGGGAGTCAATCAGCCTTTGAACTCCGGAGCCACCGTATTCTATGCCACTTTCTACCGCGGCGAGGGCGCTTCCAATAATGTGATAGCGTCCACAATAGGCGCCAACGCGCTGCTCTCCGATATTTCCGCCTCGATAGTGGTGAATTCTTCCAGCGCGGCCAAACTGCTGGTGCTGCTGCCCAGCGAGTCGGCGGATCCGGGCAAGCCTCCTTACGACTCCGGTTCGATCGGGGGCCGCGTGCTCTCCGCCTATAGTCCAGCCGCCGGAACGCCATTCAGCGTCAGGGTTTACGCGGTTGATGAGTACTGGAATAAACGCAACGACGCCTCCGCCGGAGTGGCGGGCCTCACAACCGACCCCAACGACGTTGAAACGGGCTTCTCCGCCAGATCTTTATTCTCCGGAACCACGAATTTCGACGCGGTAATGGTGACCACAGGTTCCTGGCAGATGATAGTCTCCACTTACACGGGCGCCGCGCTCAGGGACGGTATAAGCCGGCCGGTCAATATAGTCGCCGGAGGCGTGAACAGGATAGTGGCGCTGCTGCCCGGAGAAAGGCTGAACCCCGGCAAGCCTCCTTATGATGCCGGAGGAGTGCCCGGCAATCTGTGGGGCGGAAAGACTTCCACCCAGCTTCCAGACCTTGCCGATTGGACCGCGGGGGTCTCAACCGCGGTCAGGGTCATAGCCACGGACGCTTATTTCAACCCCGTGAATGATTCCCGCTCGGTAACGTTGACTCCCAGCGACCCGAACGTCTCCGCGATAGTCCAGCCTCTTGAGAACGGCTCCACCGTGTTCAATCTGCCGCTCTATACCGCCGTGGTTTCCACCGGCACGAAACGCTGGTTCACCGCTTCCGTTGAGGGGCTGTCCAATAATTCGTATCAGACTCCTGAAGCTCTTCTGCGCCCTAACGATCCGACCAGCCTGCGCATGCTGGTTCCCGGCCAGCAGAGGGCGCCGGGGACTTTAGCCGGCAGGTCCGGCCCGACCGACCCCCAGACGGCCGGGTTGCCGTTCGATGTTATAGTGGATGTCACCGATAACTGGGGTAATATGGTCTCTTCCCAGCCCGCGGCAAAAGTCTATACGCCCGACGATATTTATGACGCAGTGGGGGATAATTTCGCGGCGGGAAGATTGACCCCGCTTACCGATTCCGGTTCCGGCGGGACCACTTCTTTCGCTCTTATAATGAAGACCGAGAGGACTTCCGCCGCCCTGGAGGCCACGGTTCCTTCTACCAGCAGGCTGGTAGCTGAAATGTCCGGCGGAGCCCTGGCGGTTTCGTCGGCCGCGCTGACGATTAACGACGACGAGAACTGTGTTGCGGGAACCTGCCGGCTGCTGCTTACCATACCCCCGCAGACTTATGTGCCCGGTTTAGGCAACAGCGGCTCCGCCGGAGACCAGACCGCGGGCGTACAGTTCAGCGCGGATATCTACGCCGTGGACAGCAATTACAACCGTATAGAGTACAAGGGCGGCTCCGCCAACAGCCCGGAGGTCTTCTTCAGGGTGCTGGAAGGCTCCGGCCTCGCCGCGGAAACGGATCCCGGCAACGTATTCCTTGACAAAGGCAGAGGCACCGCGGGCTTTACCCTGAACGTCGCCACCGGTACCACGCGCATACATGTGAGCACGGTCGTGCCTGGCTTCGACGCCTTCACCACCGCCCCGCTTACCGTGGACGCCTCCAATTATACCCGGCTGCAGGTGGTGCTGCCCGGAGAAACCTATTACCCTGGAGGGGCTGGCGGCAAACAAGGTTCCCCGCTTCCCCAGACCGCGGGCAATCCGTTCACGGTCGAGGTAAGGGCTGTGGACGGGTTCTATAACAGGATCTCCACCAATCCCACCATAAATCTGGCGCTGGACGATGCGTGGGCCTCCGTCCCGGCGCCGATGGTCCTTTCCGGAGGCTTTGCTTCCTTCAGCGTTACGCTGAAGACCTCGACCGATACTTACAATCCCGACCGCGTGATAGCTCAGCAAGCCGGCGCCTTCTCCGTGGCCTACGGGACTTCCGCCCATATCCCGGTCAACTCCAGCGCGCCGGTCAGCCTGCAGATGATAGTTCCGGGCGAGGTTTTCCAGCCCGGCAATGTGTCCGGCGGCGGAAAGACGGCGGCGCCGCCCTCTCCGCAGATAGTGGGTTCCTCCATGACCTTGACGGTCAGGTTGGTGGACGCTTTCTTTAACAAGGTGCCAAATCCCGCCACCGTGCCGCTGGTGAAGATCTTGTCGGACGACAACTATGCCAGTATCCCCGGGATCCAGTCCCTGACTTCCGGCGAAGGCGCTTTTGATAACTACTATTTCAAAATAGCCAACGGCTCTCCGGGCTGGAAGATCTACGCTTCCACCTCCGCGGGCAGTCCGCTTTCCGCAGTGGCGGCTTCCACCTCTCCGTACATAGTGGTTTCGGCCACTACCACGGACCGTCTGCTTCTTACCGTGCCGGGTGAAATTTACGACCCGGGTAATGAAGCGGGAGGCGGAAAGTATGGAACGGCCCTGAACGCGGCGGCGGGCTCCGCCTCCACCGTTACCGTGCGGGCGACGGACCGGTTCTACAATTTGAAATCCACCGATACCTCGGTGAGGATAGAAACCACCGATCCCTACGCCGTGCCGCCGGCCGCGCGCAATCTTCTTAACGGGACCACCACGTTCGAAGTGGTGTTCAGGACCGCCACCACGGACCCGGATATTTCGACCGGCCCGTGGAGGATAACGGCCTCTACCGCCGGAGCTTCCCCAATGTCCGCCTCCGTTTCGCCGCTCATAAACGTGGACGCGGGCGCCGCGGTCAAGCTGCTTGTTCTGGTGCCAGGCCTTACCCAGGACCCGGGCAGCGCATTGGGGTATTCCGGCTCCGCTTCCACGCAGACCGCCGGCGCGGGAGGCAATTTCACCGTGGACGTTAAGGTTACGGACGCCTATTTCAACAGAAAGACCAACGCCTCCTCCACCATAGGGCTTACTTCCAACGATCCTTTCGACGATCTCGGGACGATCGTGCTGCCGGTGTTCACCAGCAACGGAAAGGCCGCTTTCTCCGGCGCGAAGCTCCATACGCGCAATTATAAGGGCGACGGGGTCCCCGCCGCTCATCCGGACGGCTGGAATATAACGGCTTCCCCCACGGCGGGCGTGGCGTATGATGTCGGAGTTTCAACGGCCGTCCCGGTCAGGGGCGGCGCGGCCGACCGCCTTGTCGCCCTTGCCTACGGTGAACAGCTTGAGGAAGGCAATGTGCCGGCGGCAGGCAAAAAAGCCGGCTTCACTCCATCTGCGGTGACGGCGGGCGTGATATCCACCATTACCGTTTACGCGACGGATGATTCATATAACATAGACACGGCCACGAACGCCATAGTCCAGGTTTCCTTCGCCCCGGCCCTGATCAGCCGCCGCGACCTTTATGCGAACGCTATTTCAACGGCGCTGGCGCTGGTGAACGGCACGACTTCCTATCAGGTCATACTGCGCACAGGCGAATCCAAACTGAGCCGGGTGGTGGCGTTGAGCACGACCAATGCCCTCTCATCAGGGGAAACGCAGGATATCCCGGTGGGCCCCGCGGCTATGACCAAGCTCCAGCTTCTTGTTCCCGGCGAGATCGCCGTTCCCGGCAAGCCCCCTTATGATTCAGGTGAAACGGCCGGCGGCAAGAGCGGAACTCCGGATTCCTGGACGGCCGGCAGATTTTCGACCGTGACCGTGCGGTTCGTGGATGAGTTCTGGAACCTGGTGCCGGCACAGAGCGCGAGCGTGAGTCTGCGTTCTCTGGATCCCAAGGATAATGTCGTAAATCCCGATCCCAAGACCTTTACCGTCACCGGTTCCTCGGTGGCCTATTGGAAATTCATACAGGCCAACACTTCTACGGGCTGGAAGCTCCGGGCGGAATCGGGAGCTATCGCCAAATCCACTTCACCGGCGATATCCGTGAATCCGTCCAGCCACACCATCCTGCAGGTGCTCCTGCCGGGAGAGGTCGCCGACCCCGGCAATCCCATAGGAAAGACCGCCGCTCCTCCAGACCCCTGGATAGCCGGCCTCCCCTATACCATCACGCTCAACGCAGTGGACGACCAATACAACGTGGTGCCCGGCGTCAGCGACGTGGTGCAGATGGAGATTGAAAACGACCCCTATGGACTGCCTCAGACTCTGACACAGTCGCTGCAGTCGGGGACCACCACATTCACCTTCACGCTCAAGCGCGCGACTTCCACGGTGACCGGCGCCGGCGCGAGGCTAAGCGCGACCAATAATACCACGCTCTCAATTCCCGTGGCCCATTCGGAGTACTTCACCGTTAATTCGTCCGCCGTGGTGAAGCTCCAGGTGCTGCTGCCCAATGAAACGCCCCTGCCGGGAAGCGCGCAGGGCAAGCAGGGCTCGGTAAGCACGCAGACCGCGGGAGTTCCGTTCCCGGTCACCGTGCGCGCGGTTGACCCTTATTTTAATATCGTGACGGGCGAACAGACCGACGTCTATCTGCAGACCTCGGATCAGTACGATATCCACCCCGCCACGGTCCAACTTACCGCCGGGACCACCGTGTTCTGGCCCGCGCTAGTTACGGAATCCACCGTAACCATAACGGCTTACAGCACCACCACTTATCTGGTGAGCGATTCTTCCTCCGTCTATAACGGCGCCGCCGGGCCGTATAAATTTCACGTTATACTGCCCGGAGAAACCCTGGTCCAGGGCGAATGCGACTGGAACGTCGGTTCGATCTGCCGGCCGCCCTCCGGACGGGCCGGGGCTTCGGGCGCTCCGGATTTCTCCGACCCCGGCATCTGGCCTTCAACCGCCGGAGTCAGCGCCCTGGCCCAAGTCTATCTGGTGGACAGGTATTATAACCAGGTGAGAAGCCATCCGGGCACCCAGGCCAGGCTGACGCCTTCGGGCGCTTACGGCTTCTTCCTTGATCCGGGCGCCGTTTCAATGACCACGGGGCTCGCGAGTATGACTTTCTCGCTGCGCGCGGCCGCGACCGGGCATATCCTGACGGCTTCGGAAAGCGGTTCCTCTAACGGCTATCTTGCCGCCAATTCCTCCACTTTCACGGTGACGGCCAACGAACCGAGACGGATGGTGGTAACGCTCCCCACCGAAACGCAGATAAACGGAAAGAATACCGGGGCCGCCGGCCGCAGCGGAGCGCTGTTCATAGCCACGGCGACCACTTCCGGCTGCTATTCGGCTACGGTTTACGCCGTGGACGACTATTATAATTTCGTGGACTGGACGCCCGCGACCGCGATAACGGCGCAGACGAACGACGCTAACGATGCCGATCCGGCCGGCCCTTTCACCATTACGGGCGGTTCTGTGGCTATAACCAATATCTGCCCCGTAACCGCCAGGAAGGCCTCCAACAGCGCCGATCCCGACGGGATAGTGACGGATACCAGGCTTACGGTCGCCAGAACCTCCGGAGCGGATCTTGCCGACGGTGTATCTTCCGACTTTACCGTTGTTCCCAACCAGCCCGACAGGCTGCAGGCTCTGGCGCCCGGGGAATGCACGGATCCTGGGACTTCCGACGGAAGGGGAAATTGCGTGCCGACTACGCAGCATGTCGCCGTTCCTTTCGGCGTGCAGGTGCGCATAACCGACGCTTTCTGGAATCTGGTGTCCACCAATCCCGTGTCGCAGCCTGTAAGTGTAAAGACGACGGACCCCAACGCCGTGCTCCCGTCCGCTCAGAATGTCGCCGCGTCCTCCGCGGTTTTCATGGTCACGCTGACGCGCGCGTCGGTCCCCGCGAAAGTGTACGCCTATAACAGCGCCAACGGGCTGAGCCATGGGCCTCTTAAAGATTCCTACGACGCCGGCGGCGGGGATCCGCTGTACATGTCATATGCCAAGACGAGCGATATACAGATCGATCCCGGCGCGGCGGACAGGATCATTCTGGTGCATGAAGGAAGGGGGGAGACCCTTAACCAGGGGGCCACTAGTTACGCTCTGGCCAGGCAGGCTACATCGGCCGAATTAAGCACGGCCACGGCCGGCTCCGGGTTCAGCGTACGGGCGTATGTCACCGACGCTTACTTCAATATAAAATCCGGCGCCGCGGTGAACGATACGGTGCGTATTATCGCGCCGAACGATACATTCGGCAACAACCCCGGGTACACGGGAGTTATCGGCAGTTCCGGCTGGGCGGATATAACCAATATCGTTTTAAGGCGCGCCGCGACCGGCCAGTATCTTACAGCCACTTACAGCGGAACCTGGGCCACATTCGACCCGGACAAGAAAACGGATCCGCCCAGCAATCCGGCCGGGGTCGCGGCTTCCACCTTTACGGTGGTCCCGAACAGCCCCGCCGGCATTCAGGTCCTTATGCCGTGGGAAACAGCCGATCCCGGAAAAGGCGTGTATCCGTCCGGAGGGAAGATAGTCGGCTCCACTTCAACCGAATCGAGCCCCGCTATTTTCGCGGGAGTTCCTTTCACGGTAAAAACAAGAGTGGTGGACGGTTACTTCAATACCACGCCCAGCACCGGGAACGTTTACCTTGTGACTTCCGATAAATTCGACGTTCCGCCGGGTACCAGCACGTTCAATTCGGACGGGACCAAAGATCTGACGCTTACGCTCAGGACAAGGGCCGCGGATCATCTGATCTTTGCCTCCAATCCGGGCGCTAATTTCGGAGCGAACGGCTCTCCCAACGCGGCCAATCAGACTACACAGTTCTTTACCGAATCCTCCGCTCCGGTGAAGCTTATGGTATTCCTGCCGGGAGAAATGGAAGTTGAGGGGAAACCGGCCGGGGTGGACGAGAACGGCGCCGTCAGTGCCGGCGCGCCGGCCGGTAAGAAAGGAAGCGCCGGAATCTTCACTATCGGTATTTCAACGTCCATCACCGTGAGCGTGGTGGACGCCAATTATAACCGGGTAAGGAATCCCGCGCTGCAGCCCATCGTGACCCTGACTACGCCGAAGGACCTGATCGACGATGCCGAGACGCTGGAGGGCAAGCAGATGGCGCAGGGGCAGGTTACGTTCTCTCCGGATTCGGACGACGGCGTATTCCCCAGGCGCGCCATGCCGGATTATGTCGTAGGCGCCACCTGCGCCGCCGCTTCGCCGCTGTTCGTTTCCTCGGGTGTCAGCTCCAGCTGGGAAGTGCATCCTGGAGCTTTGCATCATCTGGAATTCGACGACCTGGCGGCTTCCACGGGAACTATCGGACCCGTGGCGCAGTGGACCAAGACCGTCAAGGCGGGCGACTGGTTCGACGTGCGTCTGACCGCGCACGACAAATATCATAACGTTGTGTCCACCGGGGCCAACCTTACCGCTTTCAATATCACGCTGGAAGCCGAAAACCCGAGCCCCGCCAATTCGAACCAGAATCCGGAAGTTCTGGGCGGGCAGTCCTTCTCCGTTTCCGATCCCGGAACAAAGCTTATTTTGGGCGCTTTCAAGCTTAAGCAGGCTTCACCCCCGTCGCGCTGGGTCAGGGTGAAGAAGTCCGGGGTTACGGACCCCGCCAACGATATCTCCACGGAGCGCACGGAGTTGCCCGGATATTCTCAGGCGCCGGCCGTCACGGTCAATGTCGGAGACGTGGCCGCGGTGAAGATCAGCGTATTGACGGGCGCGGGCGGGACCAACCTTATAGGCAATGCCTATACCGCGGACGCGTCCGATGTGGAAGTCCGGGCCGGCAGGAGCTCCAACTCTCCCAATAACCTGGGCAGGGTGAAATTGCTGGGTATGACGGTGGACAACTTCGACAACCAGGTCAGGATCCAGGGCACTACCACCTATATCCAGGTGGTGGATGTGACTCCCGGCAGGCCGGGTGGAACGATGAGACTTGGGTCCGCTTATGCGGATGTTGGTGTATCCACCATGGCCCGCACGGACGCGGATGGACTCGTGGGCGTTTCAACTTCCATCTGGTATTTCGTGGAGACTATTTCTACCGGGACTCAGGCGCGGGTCTGGATAGGCACCGTTCCCGCCTCAGGCGGGGATTATTCCGCGATGATGCAGAATGTGACCCCGAAGTTCACCACCATAGGCGGCGATGTGTCCCGCGCCGTATTTACTTCGGTGCCGAGCGGAAACGCGGTTACGGCCGGTTTGTCCGGGTTCTATACGGTCCAGAGAGTAGATGATTTCGGCAACCCCGTGGTGGTGGACGGCACGAACCTGAATCTGAGCATACCCGAAGCCGAAGCGGATATCCACGCCGCATCCGGGTTCGTTCCGGCCACCGCCGGCAATCCGGCGCAGCCTCCCGGCACGTACGGATTCAGGGACGCTTCCAATGTTAATTTCATGCTCCCCTCGGTCGCAATTCCGGACGGCTGCGTGACGGCGGGTTGTCTCCATCCGAGCGCCAACTCGGTGAGTTTCTATTACCGGGACTCTATGGCCTCCGTTCCCCTAACGGACCAGCGGGCTTCCACCTGGTCTATCACCGCCGGCAATCCTCTAGGCAGTCCCTCGGTGGCGAACGCCGTGCACGCCCTGACGGTGAATCCGGCGCCGGCCGACCATATCAGTTTCGACAACAGCAAGAGCACGTTCGTGGCCGGGAAACCCATTAATCCCGACAGCTTTAATCCGAATCTGCTCAGGTTGGAGTTGAGAGATTCCTATGAGAACCCGACTCCTTCAACTATGGCCGTGGTAGTGATCCTGACTTCTTCCAGGACCCAGAGCGATCCGGATTCCTACGATTTCTCCCTGGCGCCGGATATAAATGATATTATCCCGCCGACGTTCGTTTCATCCACAAATACCCTGGCTATACCGCTGGGACAGTACTACGCCACCTTCTATTATCTTGATACGCGCGCTTCGTATGAATATGGCGTTTCCTCAAACTCTATGCCTTCCCTCAAGGCCGAGGTTCCTTTGTTGACGATAGGGGCCGCGACCCAATCCCAGCTTATTTTAGCCAGGTCTAACTCGGATGGCGGCAGAATGACGGTGGCGGCTCCCGACGTTGCGCTTACGGCCTCTTCCTCCACCTTCCGTGCGTCGCAGGCTTTCCAGATACAGATGCGCGATGTCTTCGGGAACATCAGCGCCCAGGCGGCGGGATCCGACAGGAAGTTCAGCCTCCAGTCCAATTCCACGGGTTCCGTGCTTTTCGCGTCCCCGCTGCCGACTTCGGTCCCGGCGGCTAATCCCTACGTGGACGGAGTTACGCTCCCCGGCGGCCAGCATACGGTCAATTTCTATCTCGCCGACAGGCTGGCTAAAATTTCCACGGTCACGGTCCAGACTAACGGCCTGACCACGATCCAGAAGGCCTACACGGTGACAGCCGATCAGCCGGACCACCTTGATATCCTGACCCCGGTGCGCCGTCTGGTGGCCGGGACCACCATCCAGTATGCGGTTGTTTCCGATAATGCCACTCCGCTCGATCCTTCGGACGATGTGAGGAGCGAAGTGCTTACTCCGATAACGCTGGGCTTGAGGGACGCTTACGGCAACGTGGCTTCCACCGATGTGGCCACCTACTGTTACTTCGACTCCCCCAAGAGCCTCCGCGTGGGTAAATTGCCGGACAAGACGCTGGCCACGGGCGTTGATTGGACCCAGCTTGACCTGGTGAGCAATAAGCAGTTCGATATAAATCCCAACGAGTCGTCGCTGACTATCTATGCCTGGGATACCGTGGCGGGCACCGACACCCTTGCTATATCAGCCGTGGTCAACGGGGTTGTTCCCGTTACTCTGCCGGACAGGTCGCAGGACGTGGTCATAACTCCGGCCAGGGCGGCATATTTCTCGCTGCACCATAATTTCACCACGGCCTCTCCGCTGAAGGTTACCGACGACACCAAGAGCCTGGCGGCGTCCCGGAGCGAACTTGGGAATACCGTCACCTGGGGCGTGAACGCCAGGGACCGTTTTGGAAACGTGGCGCGCGGAGATCTGCAGAACGGCCAATATTATACGGGAAAAATACTCTTCTCCGTTAATTCCTCTTCGGCTAATTTAACCAACCGGGAGAATTCGGCGCAAAATACCGCCGGAACCACGTATTACATGTTCTCCCCCTCCGGGGGGAACGGTTACGCTGCCGACACCGATCCCGGCGTCTATTCCCTGCTGGGGCTGCGCGCCGATCTGATGACGACTTCGCTCAAGATCAATGTCACCGATTACGCCACGTCCTCTCTCCCCGACAATGATCCGGATAAGATTTTCGGCTATACCGGAGACGCCGGCAGGCCGTGGCCTGTAGCCCAGTGGGGAGCGTATCCGCCGGTTACCGGGTCTAATTCGGATCCCGACGTGGTGGTCGGAGGAGTGGTCGTGCAGCCCACCGACATGGCTCCGGAGCCCAACACGGAAAAACAGAATCTGCTTTCCGGGACTATCTTCGCCGGGGTGAAGGAACTTTATCAGGGTTCCGGGATAATAGACCCTGTTTACCCCGTGCTGATGTGGAAGCTTTCCGTGCGGGCCCAGCCGCAGGGTTCCGGGCTTTCCGCCCGTATTAAGGAATTCAAGGTCATGAAGACCGGGGATCTCCCGCCGCAGGACGTGAAAAGTCTTGAGTTGTACTGGGATTCCACCGGCAACGGAGAATTCTGCCCTCCCCAGGCGGTCGCTTCCAAGAATTGCACGGCCGACGTGATGATAGCTTCCGTTACTTACGCCGACTGGGCCGGAACTTACTGGAGCATTCAGAACCTGGACCAGAAATTCCCGGTGGAATCCCTGGTGGGCGAAGTCAGCCACGACTATTTCTTCGCGGTCAGGATCTCCACCACCGCGGACGTGTCGGTTACGCGGAGCCTGGGCCTGGCCCTGCAGGCCCCCAATCAGCACGTTCTTGTGTCTTCCGTTACGGCGCCGATAGCCGTGGCGGCCAATAATTTCGAGATGCACACCGCTACCGCCGCCGTCAAGAGGGCGCCGGCCCAGATCTATACGGTGTCCAATTCCACTTCCGTCAGTATCGCCGCCTATGTGAACAGCGTTCAGTCGTCCACGACGGTCCAGGGGCAGAAATACGCGGGCATGCTCAAGGTGCCGGTCTGGACCACCGAGTTCAGCGCGGTGCTGGATTATATAGCGGTCAACCGCATAAGCGACACCGGGAGCGAGGGTTCGGACGGAGATATCACCGCGGTGCGGCTCTTCCTGGATACCAATCCCAAAGGCTGCGCGAACGCCGTGATGGGCAATGGAGTGTTCGAGACGGGCAATGATACCGAGATCACGGACCTTAATAATCCGTCGGTCTTCTCCGGCGGCAATGTGAGCCTTAATATTCTGGACAAGGCTAATTGCGGCCTGGTAGATACTTCCACAAGGACGTACTTTGTGGTGTTCGACTATTCCAATTCCGCGATCCTTGGCAAGACCCACGCGGCCGTTATAAATTCCGGAAGCATCTTCCCGGTTTCCGGCACCGGCCGGCCGCCGGCGTTCACAGTGATGCAGTCTTCTTTCGTCACGGTGGTTCCCACTTACGATACCGCGCGGATCACAGCCAAATTTAATATGGCCACGGAGTCTAAGGTCCAGGGATCCACCAACGTGGCTATCTCCCAGCTGACTTTGAATACCAATCAGGGCGCGGCCGTCCTCAGCGGTGTAAAATTTGACAGGTGGAGCCATTCCTCGCAAGGCGGAATTAAAAATAACAAAGTCGATGATGTAGCTAATATTAAGCTGTATTACGATATAAATAATAACGCCCTGCTAGAATCAGGCACCGATCAGCTGGTGACGCCCGAAGGGGAGATTCAGACCTTCCCTTATTCCACGCTTACCTCCGGGCTGGCTACGGACACCAGCGACTTTATCCAGGTGGCCAATTTCAACACCTTCAAAGGCATTGGCGGCGAAAAGCCCAGCGAAGAGCCTTATCTGCCTCCCATCGCCCCGGGAAGGCTTGTTCTGGGAGACGACCAGACGAACGAAAATTATAAGGAGGTCGTCTATTACGCCGGCTATGACGAGTCCGCGAATCGTTTCACCGGCCTTACCCGCGGCGCCGACGGCACTCCCGCGCGGGACTGGTCCTCCGGGACGGTCATTTCCGGGCAGGCCCGCATAAGATTGCGCGGCACGGGGGCTGAGGTCGCCAGGGGGCTTTCCGGGACCGAACTCGCAACTACCGAGAAGAATTACATAGTGGTCTACGACCTGGCCAACCTGGCTTCTCCCGGTTCCCAGGTGCGGCTCGGTTTCGAAATGAGGACTACCGACTACTTCAAGATAGTCTGGCCGGACCTGTTCAGTCCCGTTAATGTGGGGATACAGCCCCAGCTCACTAACGGCAATATACAATCCATTCTGGAATATCCGGACCAGGTTTCTATCGCCCCCGAAAGCGTGAACGCCTCCCTGGAGCTCATGCAGGGAACCACCGATAACGCGGTCGCTTCCTTCGCGATGAGTGTGGATAAATCGGACGCGCTCTGGCGCCGGCTGATAGTCAGGGCCACCGGAACGGCTATCGGCGACGGTCTGGCGACCGACGAGGTGGACGGCGTAAACCTTTACAGGGACGTGAACAGCAACTACAAGCTGGACGCGGCGGATGTTTTCGTGGGCTCGGCGGTTTTCAACACCGGCGGCGGGTTTAATCTCGCTAAGATAGAGTTCGGCCAATCAACCTCTACCGTTCAGCGGGTGCTTGCCGCTCCCTCCCGCTATCTGCTGACGCTGAACATGAATAATACAGCCGTTACCACCGATCCCCTGACTAACGCGCCCAGAACGCTCGGTCTTATCCTTGAGACCGAAAGTTTCCCGATGATCCAGGACGGGCATGATGACCCGGCGGCGGACTCCATTTCCGAGACCAATATGCCGAATAAGCGGCCGGCCGCGTTTACGTTCGTGAGCGCGTTCCATAACATCGTTCCCAAGCCGCAGGTTCTGAGCGTTTCTGCGGACTCCGTGTTCTCCGACGCCGCCGGAAACATGTATCCGGCGGTCAGGCTCGCCCAGGATATAATCACCACGGGCGCAGGGGACGCGGCCTGGCTGGTTTCTTCCACGCTCGGCCTGCCTGCTTCCGGCTACGCGCTGGTCGGAGACGAGATAGTTAACTACAGCTCCGTGACGGCCGGCGCGCTTGTGAATGTTTCAAGAGGCCAACTCGGAAGCGTCGCCGTGACACATGTAACGGGCGATATCATAGGGACCGAAGTCATGCAGGGGCAGAAATACAGGGGCGCGTTCATTATGCGGCTGTCCGCCTCCGATTTTGAAATACAGGCGAAGAGCATTAAACTTAAACGCACCAGGCCCGACCTGCTTAACGGTTCCGACCTGGACGTGGCCAAGGTCAGGATCTTCCGGGACATTAACGGGGACGGGATACTCAACCTGGACGCGAACGGCGAGCCCGTGGCCGACCTTGAGGTCAGTTCCGGCGTCTTCGGCGGCTCCCTGGCCGATCTGTCCTTCAGCGAGGACGGCCGCGCCTACACGTTGATAAGAAAGCTTGTCTCGCCGGTCACTTTCTTTGTAACCATAGACGTGAATCCCACGGCGGTCTTCTCCCATCCCGGGGCCGCAAACCTGAACGAAGTGACCGGCATAGAGCTGGACGGACAAAGCCCCTTCTCCATTATCACCGGCCCCGCCGGCGTGGGCCACACCGTGTCGGTGTCCACTCCCGTGGCCAGCCCCAATTTTATTATCGTCCCTACGACCGATACTCTTACCGTGGCGGGGGCCAACGCGGCTTCCGGCTCCGTTATCCAGAATGAAAAGAACGTGCAGATGCTCAAACTTGAGCTCAGGACCAAGCCGCGGCAGAATACCGCGATCCTGGAATCCCTGAGGCTCGACCTGCTGGGTTCGGGAGTGGATTCGGACATAGTCAACGTGAAGGTCTGGCTTGATGCCGCCAATAACGGCATCGCCGACGACACCGCCGCGGTGGCGGGGGTCTATCCGAATCTGCTTTCCGCCGGCAACGATTTCTTCAACCAGCGGTCCGTGGTGGTCGGATTCAACCAGGGGGTGGTTATAAGTTCCTATACCACGGTCCTGTACGTCACGGTGGACGTTTCGGAATTCGGGCAGGTCGGTAAAACCATAGGCTTGTCGCTGGGCGGCACCGGTTACCTCACCGTGGCTATCCCCGACGGTATAGAGTCCGCCGGCGTTTTCCCGGCCAATTCCGCGCTTAATACCATAAGGGAAGCCTCCAGCGTGATAACCATGGGGGTGAACGATATAGCCGCTTCCGCCGGCAACGTGGTTCAGGGCCAGGCGCGCGTGCCGGTGCTGCGCTTTAACATGAAGACCGACACATCGCAGGGCATGTGGAGAAAACTGATGGTCGAAAAGACCGGCTCTTCCTCGGACGTGACGAAACCGTACGGCCGGAACAAGGATGTGAAGTTCATCAGGCTGTTCCGCGACGCCAATTCCAACGATATTCTGGACGCGTCCGATCTGCCTATCTCTTCGCCGAAGACCGTTCTTGGCGCGGCTATTTCCAGCGTGACCGCCGTTCCCTTCGATCTGGTGGTGGAGTCAACCGACGGGTTCCCCGCGAGCGGGTATCTGATGCTTGCGGACGTGGAATTAATGCATTATGTTTCTATCTCCACCTCCGCGCCGGCTCTGCGCGTGAACGCCAGGAGCCAGATCATGGGCGTCTCCGCGACCACGGCCCTTAGCCTGTCAAGCGGCGCCGTAGTGGAGAAGGTGGATTTCTTCGACCAGTTGGATGATAACAACAGGATAAAGCTTATCGATCTTTCCATCCCGCAGCTGCTTTCGCCTTCCCAGCAGACTTATTTCCTCGCCTATGATATAGGCGAGACCGCCACCGTGGGCAACGGCACGGGCGTTAAAATACCGGGTCCCAACGCCATAATAATAGACGCGGCTTCCGGAGTGAAGTCGGTCAACGGCAAGGTCAACGTCGGCGTGAGCCAGTTCCCGCAGCTTCCCAACGGGATAACCACGCAGGACCTGCCGTTCGAGACCGTTAAGATCCTGGTGGGGGGAACGGTCCTTAAAGTTTCGGGTTTAAGCCTCGCTCCCGCCACGGTTGAGCCGGGCAAACAGGGCATTCCTCTGATGAGGCTGGACTTCCAGACCGACAACGTGATAGATATCGGAGCCCTGAAGTTTACCCAGACCGGCACGAAGTATTGCGCCGACGCTTCCGCCTGCGACCTTATAGCGCTGGACCTGTATCAGGAGACGGACGGGAACGGGACTTTCAGCTCCGGAGATACGCTTGTGGGGCATATTTCTCAGAAGCTGCAGCCCCAGGGCAGTTCCGATTTCGACGCCGGAATAGCCACCATCGCTGTCAATTCCGGCGGGCTTCCCAGGCTGCGCGTCACTTCTTCCAAAACGACCCTATACGTGGTGGGCGCGATAGGCGCGTCCGATTTGACCCTGGGCCACGATGTGGGGGTCAAGCTGGCCGCCTTCGGCGACATTAAAGGCTCCGGCGGCCTCACGGCTTTAAGCGCCGTTCCTGACGCCGTTAAACAGCCTCCGGTGCTCTCTTCGCTGGTCAGAATAACGCAGTTTGTGGTGCCGTCCGTGGCGATAAGCTCTTCCGTAACCCCTGTCGTAATGACTTACGCCGCTCCCGGCATCCCCGCGAACGCGGTCGGCTATCCGGCTTTCGCCGCTCTTGACCCCGTCAACTGCAACAACGGCAAAGACGCGGCTTTCCCGCGCAATAACATGTGCCGGGATGTGAATAATAATTGGGCGCCGGATAATACCAAGTGGATCTGCGCCGACGGCGCCCCGTGGCTGTCTAATTGTCCCGGCGATCCTCCCCTGATGGACCTTAACGGCGACGGGATCCCGGATAATTTCTCTTACGGTTCCAGTACGATGACTTCTTCCCTCTCCCTCGCCGGAGACGGCGCTCCGTCGCGCGATATAACCAGGACCGGCATACTGGACCTTGACTTTAACCTGGACGGTATAGCCGACCAAGTCTTTGTGAATGCGTTCGGCGATATCCAGATGGTGCTGGGCACCGACAGTTTCGACCAATCCAAATATATTTCCGTGCCCGACCAGGGGTTTGTTCCTTCCGCCTGGATGGGCAAAAACGGGCAGGTTTCCGGAATGCTGCCGGCTTTGCCCGCCGCGGGATATTATGAGATCGCGCTTGGGAAGTCGTATGACGAGACGTTCCCCAGCTACAGCGCAAGATGGTCCTCCGTTACCGCCGTGTCGGCTTCCGGCCTTGTTTCGCAGGACTTCTCCAGACGCGCTGTCGGCGCCCCGATATCCATTGCCAGGATCACCGGACTCGCGGGTTCTCTGCCTGCGATGAACCTGGCGCGTCTGACCCAGAACATCGGAGTATTGGACACCGCTTTCACCGTTGACGACGCTTCCCAGCTGCAGCTGCCGGGGATCATTTATGTCGGCAGCGAAATGATGCGCGTGCGCAGGTCAACCCAGACGATCAATACGCTGGAAGTAGTACCGCAGGAGGGGACTGACACCGGCCGCGGGCTTATGGGTTCTTCTCCCATAAACCATCTTGGTTCTCCCGTTATCTCGAACGGGCAGGTTATGGGCGAGGTTGTGTCGGATGGAGCGGCCATAATGTTCGCCCGGTTCGTTTCCGCGGGAGGCATTACGTCCGCGCCGAGGCCCCTGTTCGTCTTCCGCACCGATCCGCAGGCTTCCGGTGTGATCCTTAGCGTGGCGGAAGAAAATACGGCCTCAAACAGCGTAATGCCGGGCCAGTTGAGCGTGCCGGCGCTGAAATTGAGGCTGAATACCAATACCTCTACCGTGGATATTTCCCGGATCCGCATGACCCAGCTGGGGACCGTCGCGAATCCGGCTCCGTTGGGAACGGGCGACGGTGATTTCTCGAAAGTTTATGTGTGGCTCGATATTAACGGCGACAATGTCGCTTCAACGGGCGATGTCCTGCTCGGTTCCACCGTTTGTTACAAGGGAATCGCCCTCATCGACATTAGTACCGGTTCCGTCCCGTATCTGCGCGTTTCACGGACCCCGGTCTCCCTGCTTTTCACGGTTGATATAGGGACTATGGACGCGGCGGGGCAGGCTACCCTTGATCATGACGCCGGGCTGGGCCTGGCTAATTTCGGGGATTTGCTGGGCCCCAACGACGCGCCTATGCCAGCGTCGGCTAATTTTATGCCGGTTAATCCGGTGGTGATGCGCATCTCCGGGCTGGTGGTGCCGCCGGTTTCTATCAGCACTTCCGCCGCGCCGGTCATTATGACGCTGGCCGGCCCGGGCATTCCGAGTAACGCCGTGGGATACCCGGCTTACGCCAAGATGGATGTGAGCTGTAATAACGGGAAAGACGCCTCTGACTCCCGCAATAACATCTGCAAGGATCCTTTTGGTAATTACCTGCCCGATCAGACCAGGTGGATCTGCGCCGACGGAGCGCAGTGGCTGGCCGCTTGTCCCCAGGACCCGCCCTTTATAGATGTGAACGGAGACGGAGTGCCGGATAATTTCTCCATGGGAGCCGACCCTAGGCTTAATAAGATCTCGTTGACCGGCAATCCCGTCCCGTCCCACGACGTGGGGGGGAACAGGTTGCTGGAAATGGACCTGAACCAGGACGGTATTCCCGACCAGGTCCTGATCAACGCGGCGGGCGCCAGACAGATCCTGTTGGGGACCGACCCTCTTGACCCGACCAAGCTGGCCCCCACTCCCGACCAGGGGTTTGTGTCTTCCGCCTGGACTGGAAGCGGCCAGTCCCTCAGGGCCGCTCTGCCCATGGTCGGCTCTTCCGACGGTTATTACGAGGTTGCGGCCGGCCGTTCTTACGAAGACCCAGCCTCTCTGAGCGGCACCTGGCGGCGCGTGGGGATGTCTGTTTCAAGCATAAAAGGCATGCGTTCAAGTTCGTTCTCCACTCTTGCCGCCGGTGCGCCGCTGACCGCCGCCGCTCTGAACGATCTTGCGCTCCCGGCGCCCAATGTCACCCGGCTCACCCAGAACATCGGGGTTGACGATATCAGGTTCACCGTTGATGATTCTTCCAAGCTGCGGCTGCCGGGAATGATTTACGTGGGCAGCGAGATCATGCGCGTAAGCAGGGTTTCGGGCGAGCCTAACACCCTTCAGGTGGCGCCTTCGGATACGGATAGCGGCCGTGGTCTCAAAGGTTCCTCCCCTATCCTGCATATGGGTTCCAGCCAGGGGGGAGAGCCGGTCTCGGATGATGCCGCCATATTCAGCGTCAGGTTTGTGTCGGTTTCCGGTTCCACTCTTACAACGTCGGCGGTCAGGCCGATGTTCGTGTTCAGGTATGATCCCACTCCGCCCACGATCCCGGGGGTGCCGAAGCCGGATGTGGGCACGGCGCAGTCTTATAATATCACATGGGGCTCTTCCGTACAGTCGGTTTCGGGCGTGGCCGACTATGAGATCCAGGAAAGGGGCGGAGCGGTGAGCGATCTGAAGGCTAATGTCGTCTGGAGGCCGCTGGGTTTTGTGCCGGAAAGATCGCCCGAATATTTCGTGGGAAGTTCCCTGCTGCCCGGAGAGTCGCCAAGGCCGAAAGATCAGTTCTTCTTCTACAGGGTGCGGGCCATGAGCAATGCCGGAGTTTTCTCCGCCTGGTCCGTGCTTGACTCTCCCGTCGGCACCGGAGTGCTTAGCGAAGTGCTCTCGAATGTGCGCAACTATCCCAATCCATTCGATCCCAGAAAGGGAGGCGTTGAGGGAAAGACCGTTATAACCTATACGCTGTCCGAGAACTCGGAAGTCACTATTACGCTTTACGATCTGCTGGGCTACGTGGTCAAGGAATTTAAATTCGCCAGCGGAGATGAGGGCGGTAAACCGGGTCCGAATCTGGTGACCTGGGACGGCCGCAACGGCCTTGGAAGCTTTGTTTCCAAAGGCGGCTATATAGCGCGCGTCAAGGCTTCAAGTCCCAAAGGCAGCAAAGTTATGCTCCGGAAGATAGGCGTGATACATTAGCCGCAATCCGTATGGGGAATTCATGCCGGAGGGTTTGGGAGGGGATGAAAATGAGGAAAGAAAAAAATGATTATAATGTAAGCATTTTTTATCTCTCTCTGTGTGTCGTTTTAAACGGTTTGAGCCCCGATAACGCACCCCTTGACACGTCAATGGATAGGCCTTGACAAGTCGGTTATATCTGCTATAATATATTGGGAACAAATAGTTAACGTATCTGTAATAGGTTGATGTTACGATAATAGCAAAGCCGGCGAAAGCCGGCGGCGCAAAGCCGCGACCCGCGAAATATGCGGGGGTCAGGTTGCCGAAAAACAATGAAACGCTTCATGGCGTCTATTATTGCCCCGTTAAGAAGGGCCTTTATGAGCGGTACCGATGTATTCGGTATTGCCGCTCGTGGCTTCTTCTTAACGGGGCTTTTCATTGTTTCGTTTTCAGGCGCGTCCTGCGCTCAGAGCGGCGGTCAGCCCGGGCAGTTCATGGCCTACGGAGCCGGCGCCAGGGGGCTCGGCATGGGCGGCGCTTTCTTCGCCGTAGCAGATGACGCCTCCGCGTCCTACTGGAACCCGGCCGCCCTGACCCTGCTGGAGAAAAAAGAGTTCACAGCCATGCAGGCCACTCTGTTCGCGGACACCACCCTGAACTTCTTCACCTACGCGCACCCTACTTCTTCCAAGGGTACCTGGGCCGTCAGCATGACCCAGCTGAAAAGCGTCGGTTTCGAGAAGATCTCGATCACCGCCAATCCCGCCGGCAGCGAGATCATAGATGTCCAGACCCTCGGCACATTCGACAGCGTTGAGCGGGCGTTGGCTTTTTCCTGGGGCCGCGACGTTTCCGATAAACTTTCGTTCGGCGTTATGGCCAAGAATATTTCCCGCACGCTTGACACTTCCAAGGACACTTTCAATTCCATCGATATCTCCCTGCTCCAGAAGTTCTCAAAGATCTACAGGGTGGCCATGGGCGCGCAGAACGTGGTTTCCATGTCCTCCGGAGACACCGACGATAAACTGCCTCTGACGCTCAAATTCGGCCAGGCCATGAGTCTCTTTAAGGGCAATCTGGTGTTCGGTCTGGACATCGCCAAGCCCCAGACCGCGGATATGAACTGGCGTTTTGGCGGCGAATACTGGCTCATGTACTGGGCGGCCCTGCGCTTTGGGGTAATAGGCGCCCCCGGCATTCAGGAGGCCGATTTCGGCCTGGGCATAAAATACAAGAATTTCGGTTTTGATATCGCTCAGGGAGTTCACGCGCTCGGCTCTACCACCCGGTTCTCGGTCACTATGCGCATGGGGAATTCCAACAAGGCCAAGCATGACCGCGAGGTCCGTGAGATCGTCCGCCAGGCCCTACAGAATTTCAAATCCGGCTATTTCACCAGGGCCATAGAGAAGCTTAAGGCCGCGATGGACGCCGATCCGGGCAACAGCGACGTCAGGCGGATGCTCTCCCGCCTGCAGGGCGCGGTGGACTTCGTGCCGGATGCCACCGGCGGCGAAGAAGTGCCCACTCTGACCAGGAGAGGCATAATCGCCTATGTGGACGGCAAGGACCTCAGGAATTCGGTCAATATCCTGCGGCACGCCTTCAACAAGGACCCGAAGAACGAAAGGCTGCTCTCGCTGCTCAATATGATCGAAAAAGAGGCTAATGTCTCGGAGCAGACCCGCAAACCGGAGGGTCCCGAGATCTTCACCTACATCGATCAGCGGACCTACGACGCCAGACAGTCCATCTATGACGGCAAATACGATCTCGCCATGAAACGCGCCCAGGATATTCTGGACCTTGAACCCAACAACGAGACCGCGCTGGAGATCATGGGCAGTTCCTTCTATCTTATGGACCAGAAGGAGAAAGCCAAGGTTATGTGGGAAAAAGTGCTGGAAATAAATCCCAACAATAATATCGTAAAACAGTTCCTCAAACAGGTCAACTAAAAATCCGCTGAAAAATCCAGCCGGAGGCGTTTTCAGCGGATTTCCGGCCCGGATTCCTTGAAAAGATCCAAACCGCTATTTTCGGGTTAACACTTATGAAACTTTTTTGTAATACGGTATATATAGAATAAACAAGATATGAAAGGATTTGTTTCCCGCTATTTTCTGTTTTCAATTCTCTATTCCCTGTTCTTTGTCCCGCAAACGGGCCTCCCCCGGCTCAACGGGGCAGAAACCATGGATGTTTCCCTGATGGATAAGCAGGATTCCATGCGCAGGGAAGTGGAGGCGAAGATAAAGAACGAGATCCTGGACCCTATAATGGGGCCGGGCAGATCCTTCGTGTTCGCGGATGTGGAGATGGAAATTATCGCCCGAAAGGCCGAGCAGACCAAGGAAGGCCTCGGCATCATGCAGAAATACAAGGAGAAACCGGCCTCCGGCAGTACCGGCAGCACCGATTTCCTCCTGCCCGGAATTCCAAAGCCTATCTCGGTACTGGGAACGGAGAATAAACGGCCGTCGGCGGCCCAGGGCCAGCAGGCCCAGCAGGCTAAAGGCGTGGAAGAGACGCGCTGGGGCATCCAGACCGAGATCAACCGCTTGCTGGTGACGGTCATTTACGACGATAAGGTCTCAAGCGCCACCGTGTCTATAGCCAGGGGGCGGGTGGGGGAATTCCTTCTGCCTTATAAAATAAAAGGCAGGGACGACGCCACCGTGCTTTTCAAGCCGACCAAATTTAATAGTTATAATATGGTTGATGATCTCAAGCGTCCCAGCGTCTATCTGCCTCTTTTATACGCGCTGCTGCTGCTGCTTTTCCTGTTCTTTCTGTTCGGCCCTCTCTGGGGTTTTTTCCGCCAGTATGTGCAGGCCCTCCTGAGCAAGCCCGGCGCCGAGGTCAACATAGACCAGAAGACGGAGGAAGGCGAAGGCGGTGGCGGCGGCGGAGGAGGGCCGGGAGAAGGGGTGCAGGAAGGGCATCAGCAGATAGATATGAATTTCCTTCAGAAAGAAGCGGAGGACGAAGATGAGGATGAGCTTATGAAAAAACTGGAACCCTTTACGTACATTACGGAGGAAAATCTCAAAAGGCTCATATATCTGTTCTTATTAAGGAAAGAGGAACCCTGGGTCATAGCGATAGTTTTAAGTTATATGAAGCCGGAGCTCGCCAGGCAGGCGCTTTCCATGCTGCCCGTGGAAATGCAGTCCAAAGTGGCTATGGAATCTTTAACGGTCAAGCAGGCCAGCCGGGAGCAGATAAAGGCCATTGATAAGGAGATAAAGGAGAGCGTGGATTTTGTAATGGGCGGCATAGAGAATTTCGCTAAGATGCTGGAGGATTCCGAGCCGGCCATCAGAAAAAATATCCTTGAATACCTTAAAGCCCAGAAACCGGAGGTCTATGAAAAAGTAAGAAGAAAGATCCTGACGTTCGAAGACATAACGGGTTTCCCGGATAAGGATATGCAGCTTATCATAAGGAGCGTCAGTAACGAGGACATAGCCAAAGCCGTATATAAGACCGATCCGCAGATCATGAATAAATTCTTCGCTAATATGTCCCAGGGCGCCGTAAACGCCATCAAAGAGATCATGGAGTATTCCGGAGAGATAGCCCCCGGCCAGATAGAAGAGGCTCAGATGAAAGTAATCGACACCGTAAAGAGCCTGGAAGTGGAGGGCAAGATCCATGTCCGTCAGGAGAACACCCAGGAAGTTTATATCATAGACGGCGGGGAGATGTCCTCGGGCAGCCAGCGCATGGCGAAGTTCCAGAGTATTTCCAAAAAGGCGGAGGAGCCCGCCGCCGGCGGCGCCGTTCCCGCCGAGACCGCGGCCCAGGCCCTGCAATACCTTGCCGCCGGCACCGACTTCTACAATCAGGGCCGTTACCAGGAAAGCCTCCAGTATCTGGAATACGCCGCCAGCCTTGACGCCGGCCTGGCCGCCGTTCAACAGTATCTCGGGGCGGCGTATTACGCTTTGGGGCGGGCCCAGGAGGCCGTTCGGGCTTATGAGCGTTATGCCCAGCTTTCCAATGACCCCGCGGTCACCGAATGGCTTAATAACTTTAAACAGCAGGCGGGAAAGTAGCAGGCGGGAACTTCCCGCGGCCCGGAGTCCGGTATCTCCGCAAGGATTTAACAATTTTTCAATCAAAGCGAAATCTCAAACTTTTAAAATATAACAGCCGATATGAAAGACAAGGATAACGAACAGGAGAAAAAGATGAGCCTCCCCCCGCTGCCTCCGGGTTTTATGAAACCCGGTTCTCCTCAGCCGCCCCCTTTGTCCGGGGGGGGCAGGCCCGCCCTCCCGCCCATGCCAGGCGGAGCGCCCTCTTTCCCCTTCTCACAGCCCCAGAACTTCCCCGCTCCCGCGCAGCAGGCGGATTCCCGGCAGCCCCATCGGGACGCCGCCGCCGAAGAATCGGCAAGGATGAAAGAAGATAAGGAGAAGCTTGAGAAAAAGATCGTGGAGATGGAGCAGCTCGTTTCCCAGGAAAAAGAGAAAACCCTTTTAGCCGTTTTAAAGAACCAGCAGGACGAAGCTCTCTCCTCCAAAGTGGAGTCCTCCCTGAAGGATATTCAGGATAAGTTGCGCCGCGACCGGCATGAACAGGAGGTTCAGGAAGAGCGCCTCACGCTTAAATCCAAGGTAAAGGATCTGGAGTCGCGCCTTGTGTCCGAACGTGAGACCTGGATGCAGACCCTCAAGGGACAGATCCAGGAACGCGAAACCCAGTCCAAGGACGTGGAGGGCCATTTTATTTACCGCCTTCAGGAGATGGAGCGCCGCTGGCTGGAAGAGAAAGCTCAGTGGCAGAGAACGATCTCGCAGAAAGAGGAAGAACTCCGTTCGCTTAAGTCCAGCGCGGAGAAGCTGCGGGAAGTGGAGGACGAATTCCGCCGGGCGGCCATGGAAAAAGAGATGCAGGCCAGGGAGATCTCCAAGCTCAGGGACGAGGTCGCCAAAATAGACCGGGAAAAAGCTTCCATAGAATCTTACATCAAGAATATTCCGGAGCGCGAGCGCGAATTCGCAGAAGTTAAGTCGGAGAACGCGGTCCTTCGCGTCAGGGAGGAAAAAGCCCATAACGACGCCAAACTCGTGGAAGACCGGTTCCGTTTCGAATCCGACAAATTTCAAAAAGAAATAGGCCGTTTGCAGTCCGAGATCGGAGCCATCTCCGATCGCAAAAATTCCGAAAAGGAAGAAGAAGTGCGGAAGATCCAGTCGCGCTACGAAACCATATTACAGGAAAAAGAGAAGGCCGTGGCCGACATTTCCGGCGAGAAAGTCCGCGCGCTGTCGGAATTGGTGAAAATGAAAGGTTTTGTCTCCAGGGTGCAGGCCATCAACGCGGTGCTTGAAAAAGAGCGCCAGAATCTGCGCCTTGAAAAGATGCAGATGGCCCAGGCTATGGCGTCCAACATCGAGGATGTCAAGAAGTTCAAGGCCGAGATCGGCACGATGAAGACCGCCCATCAGGGCGAGATCGAGGAATTGACGAAGCGATATCAGGCTGAGACCCGGAAATTCAAGGACGAGTGCGCCGCCGGAGTCCTGGCCGAACATTCCCAGAAAACGGCGGAGATGCAGAGCCGCCACCAGGCCGAGATGCTGGCCGCCGGCAAGAGGAATCAGGATGAGCTGGCGCGGATCAGGTCCGCGGCCGCCGCCGATATTGAGAACAGGGTATTGGAGATGCGCACTAAGTATGAGATGGAGACCAACGATTTCCGCGCCGTGGTGAAAAGGGAGCTGGAACAGGAATACGCCTCCGAGATCGCCAAGCTTAAGGCCGCCCGATCGCAGGTAGAGGACGATAAGATCCGCATAGAAGTGGCGTTAAAGCGCAGCACCGAGGAAGCGCGCGGCTTCGACGAACGTCTGGCTCTCAGTCGGAAAGAGGCCGATGACGCAAAAGCGGCCATGGCCGAGAACTATAAGCGGCTGGAAACGCAGCTTAACTCCCTCATGGCGTTGAAGGCCGATTACGAGCGGCGCTTCGCCGCCATGGAGAGCGACCGCGGCCGCCTCGGGACCCAGTTTTCCGCCCTGAGCGCGGAGTATTCCTCCGCCAAAACGGAGTATTCTTCAGTCAAAACTCAGCTGGATTCCGCCCTCGCCGCCAAAGCCTCACGTGAACAGGAACTGGCCGCTCTTGTACAGGATTTTAAGGGTGAAATAGAGAAGCGCGAGAGAGCCGAAAACGAGAACCGCGCGAGAGTGGAAAGCGAGAACCGCGCGAGATTAGAAGCCGAACTTGCGCCCCTCAAACAAAATCTCCAGCAGTTGGAGTTGCAGGTCCAGGACACGGCCCGCCAGCTTGAGGCGGAAAGACAGAACACACTTCTTGTCCAGGATGAGGCCGCCAGACAGGGTCAGGCCGACCAGGCGCGCATTGCCGAGATCACCGCCGAACTTGAAACCTATAAACAGATGGAAAGTTCGCTCCCCGACCGGATAAAGTGGGCGCTTAAAGGTTTTTGAAGCGGATATACAACGTCTGAAATAAGTATAATTATTGAAGTTGGAAATCAGAAGCGGGAAGCCGGATTTTAAGGCGGTTTGTTACAGTACCCTAACTTCCGGCCGCCCGGTTTTGTTTTAAGAATAAATCACATGATAAGGCTCCACAAATTGAACGGAGTAGAAATAGTAGTCAACGCCGAACTTATAGAAAGCGTTGAGGCCACCCCCGACACCGTGCTTAACCTCGCGACCGGAAACCGGTTCCTGGTTAAAGACACGGTGCAGGAAGTGGTGGATAAAACCATAGAGTATAAGAAAAAGGTGTACGCGGATAGAAAATGCGTGAACCCTATAGAAGGATATGAGAAGAAGTAGGCGCTGAAGAGAGTTGCCGGTAGTTAGCGGGTGGGGAGCGGATGAGATCCGAACTCCTTACAAGCTGTCCGCTGATCTCCGGCCGGTATCTGTCGCCTACTGGAAACAATATGGATATAGCCACATTCAGCGGCATAATAGTCTTTTTCGGTTTCGTGGTGGCGTCGGTCTACATGGGCGAAGGTTGGGCCGGGTTCAAGCCCTTTCTTAACGTGGAGGCCTTTCTGATCGTAATGGGCGGCACTTTCTGCGCCATTTTGGTCAACTATCCGATGTCGGCCATTATCGGAGTGGGCAAGGTCCTGAAACAGGTGCTCGCTTCAAAAGGAGAGGACACCTCCAGGCTGGTTTCTACTTTCGTCGCACTGTCGCAGAAAGCCAAAAAAGAGGGTTTTCTGGCGCTTGAAAGCGATGCCAAAACCATAGACAATGATTTCCTCAAGCGCGGCGTCCAACTGGTCATAGATGGGGCCGACCATGAATTTATAAGGAACATGCTTGAGACCGAGCTGGACTTTATCCGGGAGCGTCACAAGGTCGGCCGCGAGATATTCAACGCCCTGGGCACCTACGCCCCCGCTTTCGGCATCATCGGCACGGTGCTTGGCATGATCATGATGCTGGCTTCCATAGACGATGTAGCGCAGGTTCCGCGGCGCATGGCGCTGGCCCTGTCGGCCGCTTTCTACGGCCTCGGCGCCGGCTATTGGCTTTTTCTGCCTATGGCGGGCAAGCTCAAGCACCGCTCGGATGAGGAGCTTTTTGTTAAAGAGATCATTATCAGGGGCGTGCTGCTGCTTCAAAGCGGAGCCACTCCCAGCGTGGTCGAGGCTAATCTGAAAGCCTATCTTGAACCTTCAAAGAGAAAAACCGTAAAGAAAGAAAGCGAAAAGCCGGCGGAGAAAGCGCCGGCCTGATCCGTTCCCCGGATCGGTATAAACATTTTCACAAAAGAAGCTTCTCAATAAAAAAACGGTTCCCGCCGCATTTTCGGGGTCGATTTTATGCCTTTAAAAGCCAGGAACATGATCCCGGAGGACGATCCAAGGGTGGCCCAGATAGGGCACCCCGCTCCGCCGTGGCTTGTTAATTATGCGGACCTTATGACCGAGCTGGTCTGTTTTTTCGTCATCCTTTACGCTCTCAGCGCCGCGCTCAGCAAGGACATGCAGAAAGCCAACCAGGAAGTCCAGGATATGATCAAGGAAGGCAAAATGCAGGGCGAGGTAAAGATGGACAAAGACGGGATGCGCATCACCCTTGAGGAGCAGAGCCAGGTCGCTTTTTTCGAAAGCGGCAAGGCGGAGCTGACCGACCAGATGAAAGAGCAGATGGATAAACTTTCCGGAGTGCTCCTCAAACTTTCTGAGAAGCATGACATAGTGGTTGAGGGGCATACCGATGACGTACCGATGTATTCCAGGCAGTTCGCTTCCAACTGGGAGCTTTCCACAGGCAGGGCCACTAACGTGGTCATGTATCTTCTCGGAAAAAATTTCCCGCCGAAGCGGATGGCGGCCGTGGGTTACGGGGAATATCATCCCACAGTCCCCAACGATAACGATGTCAACCGTAAGAAGAACCGCCGGGTTGTTTTCTTTATAAAGAACACGCCTTATCCGGACGCCAAACCCGGTAAGACAGCCGGCGGCGGAGGGGATAAAAAAACGGCGCCCTCCGAAGAAGGCCCGGTGACTCAGGCCGTAGAGCAGCCGACGGCGGAAAACGCCGCCGCCCAGGCCCCGCCGGAAGAAACCCCGGAGGAGGCCCCTCCGGCGGAGGAGGGAGAGTAACCTGCGGGGGAAGATTTTGGCGATGAGCATAGCTCGGGGTGCGACAGGGGTAAGGAAGGTTTGATTCCTTAGTATTCAAGAGATTTCAGCTTCGGGAGGTTCAACGTAACGACCAAGCGAAGCGCAGGGAGTAAGCGACGATGAAATGGAGGGCAGAGCCCTCCTTGTGGAGCACCGGGCGTCACCTTATAAAGCCCGGCGTCATCCGCCCCGCGCAGGAGTTAAGCGCGGGGTGCGACAGGGGGCCCCAATGAATAAAAACACCTTTACCAGGACACTGCTGCTGAATCTCGCTTTTATCTTCCTGACCGGCTGTTTTAGCGGTTTCAAGAAGCTTAAGATCGTTGATTTCACGGATCAGCGGGTGGGGGATCTGTCCCTGATAAGAAAAGTCACCGGAAAGCGCGAATTCCTGCTTTTTTCCACCGTTAAGAGCGGCACTTTCCTTGAAGGCAATATCCAGGGCATAGTCACCGATTATATGGGCAACCCTATAGAAGGCGTTACGGTCAAAGTTATGCCGGATACGGGGACTCCAAAAACAGGGGAGGCCGGTATCGAAGCCGATGTTTTCGCGTCCGTGGAAAAGAACGCAAATGCCGCGATCAGTCTTTCATTCGCGCCCGGCATAAGCGACACGATGGGACTTTACAAAATACACTTTTCCCTGCCTATAGTGGATTCCGGAGTGGATGTGCGCGGCAAGCTGGTCTACAATCCCGGTTGGGAACAGACAAAGGCCAATCTTGGCATGGCTTATGAACCGCAGGTGAGGGAAACGCCTTTCAGGCTCTACTACAGCCTGAATACGGGGATCCTCGCTTTTGTCGAAGGTATACGAAAAATTATCGTGCAACCCGGGGGAGAAGGCAAAGGCCGGCTGCAGGCGCTGCCGGGTTCCAGCGCCCCCAAATCAATAAAGCCGGCGGGGACTGTGGAGAAACAGCCGGAAGCCGCCGCGCCCGCGGGAGCCGCGGATAAGACCGAAGAAGACCTCTTCAAAGGTTTCGATTTCGGACAGTAAAAACGGCATAGCCGTTTTTGCCGGACAGCTGGACGGCGAAGCGGCTGAACCGGTTCCATCCGTGGCCGGTTCTCTTTCCAGGAGTCTGAAAGTCTTATGCCGGACAGGCTCCCGGCCGTACCGCCCGCCCAGCAGATTAAAAAATACTAAAATAGTCATATGAAGGAAAAAGTGGTTGTGGCTATGTCGGGAGGCGTGGATTCTTCCGCGGCGGCCGCGCTTTTGGTTAAACAAGGTTTTGAAGTAACCGGCGTTACGCTTAATCTGTTCTCCGCGGAAAAAGGCAGGCCCGCCTGCTGCGGGGCGGCCGAGTCGGGAGCCAAGGCCCGCGCCGTCTGCGATACCCTCGGCATCAGGCATTACCTGAAAAATGCCGTTGAAATATTCAAAGACAGCGTTATCGATGAGTTTGTTAAAAGTTATCTTGCCGGTGATACTCCGAATCCCTGCGTGGACTGCAATCGAGCGGTTAAGTTTTCTTATCTTTTCGATCTGGCTAAAGCTTTCGGGGCCGAATATCTGGCTACCGGCCATTACGCGCGCATAGAAAAGAGTCCGGACGGGTTCCGACTCCTGCGCGGTTTGGACCCCCTTAAAGACCAGAGTTACTTCCTTTATTGTCTCAAAAAGGCGCAGTTGCCGTATGTCTTATTCCCGCTCGGGAGGCTGACAAAGAAAGAGGTCCGAAAACTGGCGGAGGACCTCAGCCTGCCGACCGCGAAAGAGAAGGAAAGCAACGATATATGCTTCGTGGGGGAAGGCGGATACGGAAGGTATCTTAAAAAGAACGGCGGGATCGCGCCGCGCCCGGGCAGGATCGTGGATGCGAAGGGGAAAATCCTGGGGCGCCACGAAGGCTTTTTTAATTATACTATCGGGCAGCGCCGCGGCCTGGGCGTTTATGGCGGCGACCGGCTTTATGTTACCGCTTTGAGGCCGGAGACCGACGAGATAGTGCTGGGCGGTCTTGCCGATGCCTGCTTCAGCGCTTTTGAAGTTTCCGGCATGAATTGGCTCGCGGAACGGCCGGCTGCGGGGGAACAGGTTAACGTTCAGATACGCTACCGCCACAAGCCGGCGGCCTGCCTAGTGGTTTCCTCCGAAGCATCCGTTTTTTCAGGAGTGTTTACGGAGCCTCAATTTGCCCCGGCCAAGGGCCAGTCGGTAGTTTTTTATGCCGGGGACAGGGTGCTTGGCGGGGGAGTTATAGACAAAGTGAGTAAATAGGGCGCGGTTTTTATTTTAAGCGGACTGTTAGGAAAAGGATAAAATATGAGTAAAAAACTAAATATCGGTCTTGTTTTCGGCGGCAGATCCACGGAACATGAGGTTTCTATAGAGTCGGCTAAAACCGTGGCTAAGAATTTATGTCTGGCGGGATATGCGGTAACCCCCATCTATATTCCCCAGCGCGGGGCGTGGCGGCTGGCCGCTCCGGAGGCGCTTTCAAAAAGGGGAAAGCTGAAGGGCGGTAAAATAGAGCCGTGTTTTGAAAGAGGGAATTTTACGCTGGGCGGCCGGCTGCTTAAACTGGATGCGCTTTTCCCTCTGGTTCACGGTTCCACCGGCGAAGACGGGGTCCTCCAGGGCTTCCTGGAGCTGCTGGGGCTGCCTTATGCCGGGTCCGGCGTTCTTGCCTCGGCCGCTGGTATGGATAAGCTGCTTTCAAAAGCTATAGCCGGAGCTTGCGGGCTCCCGGTCCTGCCGCATGTTGAGATTACCGGCCGGGATAAAAAACGCCTCGCCGCCGGCCTCAAAGCGGCGCGGCGCCTGGGTTTTCCGCTTTTTGTTAAGCCGGTGGAACTTGGATCTTCCGTGGGTATTACCAAGGTGAAAGCGTTCAAGGCCCTCGCGAAGGCCGTGGCTTTCGCTTTCCGTTTTGATTCCAGGGTTATGATAGAAAAGGGCGTGGACCGCGCCCGGGAGATAGTCTGCGGCGTGCTGGGATCCTCGTTGGACGCCCGCGCAAGCGTGGCGGGAGAGGTAAGGCCTAAGGGAAAGCACGAGTTTTATGATTATGAGGCCAAGTATCTGGACGATAACGGCATGGATTTCCTGACGCCCGCGCCGCTCCCTGAAAAGACGGCTTTAAAAATCCGCGAATTTGCCGTAACGATCTTTAAGGCCATTGGGTGCCACGGTATGGCCCGGGTGGATTTTCTTGTCGATCCGAAAAATGAGCGCAAATTTTATTTTTGCGAAATAAATACCATCCCCGGTTTCACCTCGCATAGTCTGTACCCGACCCTATGGAAGAATACCGGACTGGATCCCGTGAAATTATCAGATCGGATTGTAAAGCTGGCTTTTGAAAGGCGGAAAGCCAAGGACAGGCTTGAGACCGTAAGGTAGGGGGGGCGCTTATTCTTCCGTGCCGCCGGTGGTATCCTCCTCATACACATATTCATATTCATCTTCAGCCGGTGCAGCGGCTTTGGGCGCCGCCTGCCTGGCGGCCGGGCCCGGTTGTTTGGCGCTAACGGTTCCCGCCGCTTTACGGTTCCTTTTCGCCTTTGACCTGGCAGGTTTGGAGGAAGATTGTTTTTTCAACAGGTCGTCCAGCGGTTTTTTACTCATATCGTCAAGCGATTTTACGCTCTTCCGGGTGTAATCCACTTCATAGCGGTAGGTCAGCTGTCCGGCATTGCCCGTTAATGGGATAATGGCGTCCAACTCGAAGATGTTGTCCGGCAGTTCTTTGACCTGCCAGTTGGTTTCGCCGGGATTGCCTTTCCTGGCCGCGGCATCTTTATAGATCATATTCTCAAGAGTGTTTCCTCCGGCTTCCACGGCGTAGGTCCTGCCGATATAAATAATCTCGGGCGAAAGGTCTTTCTTTACGGGTTCGGTCTGGACCGGCGCCGCCTGTCCGGCGTTTTGGTTCTCCGTCCGGGTTTCGCCGTTTTGCGGGAACCCCTGGGGAGAGGACGCGGCCGGTGTCCCGGCCTGCGGGGAGCTTAAATAGGGTATCCGGAAGGGCAGGAATTTAGTTACGTCAAAAACGCCGAAATGTTTAAGGGCCAGGGCCGCTCCGCCCAATACCGCGGCCAATAATACAATTGTTAAAAACAGGTTGAATATTTTTTTTACGAAAGCGGCAAGTTTTGCGCCCTTTCCGCTGGAACCCTGGTCCACTATTTCCGTTTTTACTGTTTTCTCGGGTTCGGAATTTTTCTTGGGAGCCGCTTCCTTTAGCGGCTGGGGGGACATCATGCTGACGGAATTGCTTTCTATAGACGCATATTTGGGACTCGCGGCCGCGGGTGCCTGCGCCATAGAGGCCTTGATGTCGGAGAGTGAATTCTCAAGATATTGGATCTTATCCATTATTTCGCGCTGGAATTGGCTGTTCTTTATGGAAGCCAGCGCTTCCCCCATCTGGTCCAGCCGTTCCTTGAGCGGTTCAATATCCTGTTTGGTCAAGGCGGCCCGGCTCAAAGTTTCCAGCTTTGAAGTTATCTCAGCGGCAAATGAGGAGGTTACAGCGGGCGCCGGGTTTTCGGAAATAGGGAGCGGCGTTCCGGCGTCTTCGGCGGAGGGTTTATCCTCATCAGCTTTTGCTGAAGCGGGGGTGGATTCCTGAGGGGCTGGGGAAAATATTTCCGGTGCGGTTATCTCCGCGGGCTGGGGCGAAGGCGTAACCGGTTCAGGCTGAGGGACTTCTCTGCGTTTGCCTATCTGCGAGAGTGTCATGGGGTCGAATTCAGCGCTGGTAAAGCTCTGCGCGGCTTTGGGCTCTTCCGCTTTCGGAGCCGCTTTTGCCTCTCCCAGCCGGGTGACTTCTAAATTTGTATCGTTTATGTGATGGGTGGATAAGGGAGGGGTTTGGTCCAGCTTATGAAGGGAAAGAGGTTTTAGTTTGTTTTCCGGCATTTCAGCGTTGAATACCGGTATGGCTCGCTCCACGTTCACTTCCGGCTGGATAGTGCCTGGTTTCGGCAGATGAGTGGTGGAAGAGGCGGGCTCCGGCTTTGTCTGTTCCATGGCCGCAGCTCCGGAAGCTCCGGGAGCGTTCAGCAAAGCGGCCACTTCAGGATAAGTGGAGGCTTCTTTCCAATCTTCGGTCTTTTCTCCCACAGGGGTCTGGGGACAGATGAGGGTGGACGCGTTGAATACGGAAATTTCAAAGAGTTTATCTTTTTCGTAAGGGCCGAGAACCTCGTTGTTTACATATGCCCAATATTTCATATTAAAACTCCATATCGTTTTCCGCGGGTGCGATTTTTCATAGATAAAAACCGTGTAAAAGTCCGGTCTGTTAATTTTACTTTTCGGATGTTACGAAAATAATAACTTATAGTTAAATTATTGTACAATTAGAAAGTTATTAACACCTTATTTACTGGATTTACAGATCCGGTGCCGCAGGCGCTATGAACATAAAGATCATTAAACTTCTTATCGCGTTCTTCCTGGGGCTCATCTGCTTATTCACCGGCCTCATAGCGTTGAACTATTATGATTCCAGGTTGCCGGTTCCGGCGTTCAGCGCCAGTGCGACAGCCCAACGGATACTCGCGGAAGCCGCTGACAGCGCCAATACCAGGGAAAAGGCCCCGCTTTCATACAGAACGGGACTTTCAACGGACGGCGTTAGATCCGAAGGGGCCATAATGCTGATCAAAAACGGGGAGTTTTCCGGAGTGGCGCAAGACCCTCAGAGCATGATGGACAGGCTGACTGAAATGTCCGGCTCCAACAAGAAAAAGATCCCTCCTATACACCTCACGGATAAAGATATGGCCAAAAAAGTTATTGTTTCGCTTTCAGAAGGCGTGGCGCCGCCGCTTAATCGTTCAATTGTTCCAGGCCTCGGCGATACCGCTTCTGGCGGGCCGGCTGGGGCAATGCCCAGGATAACCGCTCCGGTGGATTATCAGCTCTTTACAAGTTCTCAAACCTGGCGCTCTTTCGCTTCTTCGCATAAGGGTCATTTCCCCATGGTCGATTTTTCAAAGGATTATATGCTGATCCTGGTCTCGGTGTCGGATCTGCCGAGCGGCATATTCAAAATAACCGGCGTTAAAAGGACGCCGCGGGAAACGCTCGTCCTCTATCGCGTGGATCCTCTGGCCATGTCCGCCGAAAACGCGGTCAGGGAGCACGATTTCTACTCGGCCGCGCCCGTGCCCAAAGGCCCGGAGATCAGGCTTGAGCAAATCCCGTAAATTATATTTTCTTTATTAACCGCCCCGCTTCCTTCGGATCCTCGGAGAATCCTATTTTGCGCAGGTAGGCTGTGTGCGCCGGAGAGGCGCTCAGCGCCGTGAAATATTCCAGGTCCTTGAAATCCGCCCGATTCTGGGGCCGGTTGTACAGGTAGCGCGCGTTTTTCAGGTCCCTGTAGTCCTCAATAACATAGTCCAGGTGTATCAGCGCGCGGCCGGATTCTTCCGTGTAAATAAAAAGACCCACGGGCAGGAGATTTCTCAGTATGAAGACGCAGCGCGGCCCGGCTATCGTCTTGAGCGAAAAATCCGGAAAAAATTTCCAGATATCCCGTGAATGGTAGGCGAGGAAGTTTTCCAGAAGAGGGTCCCCGGCGCCCACCGGCATGAACTTGAAAATATCCTTGCCTGTGCGCATACGTATGAGGTAATAGAGATCCGTCGCCGCGATGAACAGGTTCACGGCTATTACCGGATATATCCGCCCTACGGCTCCATAGACGACGAATACCGCCGCCCCTATAAAGTTCAGAAGCCTGAGCCGCCAAACGTTCGTCATTACAAGGGAGCCCGCGACCAGCGCCGAGGCCAGGTAACCTATAAATTCCATCATCGTTTATTTCCCGCGCCGGCCGCGGAACTAATAGCCGCCTTCATGCCGGCGGCGTCCGCTATTGCCCTGCCCGCGATATCGAAGGCTGTGCCATGGGCCGGTGAAGTCCGGATGAAAGGCAGGCCCCAGGTCCAGTGCACGGCCCGCTCCGCGCCCGGGATCAGCTTAAGCGGCACCAGCGCCTGATCGTGGTAAAGGCATAGCAGGCCGTCCGAGCGTCCGTTAAGATGCTCCCGCCAGGCCGCATCCGCCGGCGCCGGGCCTTTTATGTCCAGGCCTTTGGCGCGCAGACGCGCAACTGCCGGTTTCAAAATGGTGATTTCCTCCATCCCTAAAAGGCCGCCGTCTCCGGCATGGGGGTTGAGGGCCGCTAGCGTTATACGGGGCGTTTTAATTCCGGCGGTTTTCAGGGCTTCGGCAAAAAGCCGGGCTTTCTCTATTACCAGTCCCGCGGTTATTACGGAGGGCACGCGTCTTATCGAGAAGTGTTCGGTAACCAAAGCGGTCCGGGCCTTCCCCGCCGTGAAGCCCATGAGCGGTTCTCTGCCTGTCCGGGCCCGTAAAAGCTCGGTATGTCCGGTATAAGGGATGCCGGCAAGCCGCCAGGCTTCTTTGGATACCGGAGCGGTGACCAGAGCGCCGGCACCGGCCCTCTTTAAAAGTTTAATGGCCAGTTCTACGGCCTTGAAGGAAGCAAGTCCGGCCGCGGCGCGGGGCGCGCGTTCTTTGCGATTCAGGCCGGCGGCGTCCATCGGGATAAAGACCGCCCGCCCGGCTTTAAAGCCGGCGGCCTTTAGAGCGGCGCTGTCTCCTATAATAGTGATATCAAGCCCCGCCGCGGCGCGGGAAGACAGGGCTTTTACGGCGATTTCCGGTCCTATTCCCAGGGGGTCGCCGGCGGTTAATATGATCTTAGGTTTCAAGTCTAACGCTTTCCGGCCGCGAAATTTTCTATTTTTGCGGTTTTGCGCAGCTCCTGGAGATAACTTGTCAGTTCTTTGCCGAAATTGGCCTGCGTGAGCAGTTGTTCCAGATCGTCTTTTACCTGGTAGTATTTGAGTTTTGTGGCGATGCGTTTTTCGTCTACCCGGATGAGGTGATAGCCGAACTGGGTCGCTATCGGCTTGGAGACTTCTCCGAGCCCAAGCGCAAAGGCCTGCTTGTCTATCTCTTCCGGCAGCATGCCTTTGACCACGTAGCCTAGGTCTCCGCCTTTTTTGGCGCTTTCCTTGTCGTCTGAATATTTATCCGCCAGGGTTTCAAAATCCCCGCCCGTTTCCAGTTCTTTCCTGGCGTCTTCGGCTTTTTTGAGCGCCAGGTTCTTTTCGGTGAGGGGGGCGGTTTCTTCGAACTTGAACAGGATATGGCGTACGCGGATCCTTTCGGCCGTGAATTCCTTGAAGCGCTGCGCCACCGCCGTGAGGTCCTGGGCCGCGGCTTCATCCATGTCCGCGAAAACGGTTTTGCCGCCGTCGAGCACGGATTTTATCTTGTCGAAATAAGCCCTGACTTCCTCGTCTTTGGGGAGCGTGGCTTTGGCGCGTATGCTTTCTTCGATCAGTTTGCGGACCATCAGCTGTTTTTTTATCCGATCACGGAACTGTTCCAGGTTCAGGCCTTCTTTGCGCAATTCGCCGGCGAAAGCCTGTTCGGCGGCCGCTTCGTTCAACGGCGCGTTGTTCTCGTCGCGTGCAAAGCGCTTTTTTATCTCGGCCACGCCGCTGTCCAATTCGCGGTCATAGACTTTGATCTTCATGGCGTCCGCTTTCTGCCTGAGCAAAGCTTCGTCTATAAGCTTGTCCATCGCTGCTTTCTCTATCTGCTCTCCGGCGTCTTTCTGTTTGAAAAAATCAGGCATCGCCGCCCGGTACTGCTCCGTGAGCATGTCCTTGGTTTTGGTGTATTCCGACATCATCACCGGCTCATTGTTGACCTTTGCGGCCAATTCATCCATTACGGCGGCGTTAAGCTGTGGAACCAGCGCGGCGGCCAGCGTCAACGCGGATACTTTATTTGTAATTTTCATCGAAGACCTCCACTTTCGCCTTCGCCCGGAACTTGTCCAGATAGGCGTCAAATTTTTTCTTTTCAACTATGCGGCGTATTCTTTCCTTCGCCTGCGCGAAATCCGGCTTTGTATGGGATATTTTTTTGAGGATATGATAGCCCAGCCCTGTTTTAACCACGCCCTGTATCTCTCCTGGCCGCATCTTGAAGGCCATTTCCTCAAGTTCCGGCATGAACTCTCCGTACATCACCGGCGGCAGGCGTACATTATCCTTGTCCATGGACTTCTCTTTGGCGGTCTTGGCGAAATCGGCTCCGGCCTTGATCTTCTTCATCACGGCTTCGGCTTCCTCATAGGTGGGCATGACGATATGCTCCACGGTTATCTCGTAAGGGGTTTTGGCGTAATAATCTTCCAGTTCCGCGTCCGTGATCTTTATCTTCTCCTGGCGCAGTTCTTCCACCCACATCTTGGCCAGCATGTAATCCTTATAGTATTCGAGCTTTGATTTAAGCTCGTTTTCCATGACGCTGACTCTTTTTTTGTAATCTTCCGAACGGGCTGTTTCGCTTTTTCTGGCGGCCAGGATCATCAGTTTTTCATTGATCAGGATATCGAGGAACTGTTTCCTGCCGGGTTTGGTGGCGAGGTAGCTTTGGGCGTTAGGCGCTATCTCTTCCAGTTTTTGGCGGAGGTATGATTCGGTTATTTTTTCGGAGCCCACTTTAGCTATGACTTTGTCATTGTTCTTGGAGCAGGCGGCGGCCATGAAGGCCGCGGACAACAGTAGTATGATAGGCTTTATTCGCATATCCTGAATTTAGCATTTTCATCCGCCGGGGTTCAACCCGCCTGTCGCACCCCGCGCTTAACACCTGCGCGGGGCGGATGACGCCGGACCTCTTAAGGTAGTCGGTCCGGTGCTCCACAAGGAGGGCTCTGCCCTCCATTTCGTCGTCGCTTGCTCCCTGCGCTTCGCTTGGTCGCTACGCTGAACCTCCCGAAGCGGAAATCTCCTGAATAATAGGGAGTCAAACTTTGCTTATGCCTGTCGCACCCCGAGCTTATTGAGCCTCACATAAGTAATGTCCTAGTTGGAGGCTTGGATTTGAGATGGCTGCGAGGCGCGACGAACGAGCATGCCGGCGGCCTGTGAGCGAGGAGCAACGAAGCAGCCGCTCAAAGGCAAGCCTCCCTTTCCCAGAGGGAAAGGGCCGGGCGCTTTTGGGCTGCAACTGCGTCACGCGTCGCTTACATAGCCCAGCTATGCTGCGCTCCGCATTCCTTGTTTCGCTCCAAAATCGGCCCGGCCAGCTGGGACATTACTTATGTGAGGCTCAATAACACCTGCGCGGGGCGGATGATGCCGGGCCTCAAAAGGTAATCGGCCCGGTGCTCCCTTAAATGAAAATATCCGGCCGCCTCAGCCGTCTTGCGGCAATTTTGATATAATTACCTTGTGAAACTCATCAAAGATCTGTTCGCCTACATAGACGCCCTGCCTCCCAGGACGCTGGTGATCAGGACCATCTACCTCGTCGCCTCCGCGGCCGCGGTAATGGTGCTTTGCGCGTCCCTTATAACGCGTAAGATCCTGTCCGACATCCCTTCCGCGGACAAGCTGGACGAATACACGCCGTCCCTTACCACTTATGTCTATGACATCAACGATCAGGTAGTGGCCGAGTTTTCCCAGGAGAAGAGAGCCAACCTCACTTTGAACAGCATCCCCATAGATATGCGCAACGCCGTTGTGGCCATGGAAGACAAGGATTTCTTCAGGCACTGGGGTATCTCTCCGCAAGGTATAGCGCGCGCATTGCTTCGGGACCTGATGCATACCAGGGCCGCTCAGGGCGGCTCCACCATCACGCAGCAGCTTTCCCGCAATATTTTCCTTAAACCGGAGAAGACCATTGCCCGTAAGATCAAAGAGATCGTCCTCGCCCTGCAGATAGAGAGTAATTTTTCCAAGCAGGAGATACTTCAGCTTTACCTGAATCAGATCTATTTCGGCGCCGGGAACCGTTACGGCGTGCAGTCCGCCGCTAAATTTTATTTCGGCAAAGATGTGAGAGAGCTCAACCTGGCGGAATGCGCTTTGCTGGCGGGTATTATCCCCAACCCGGAGCGGTTCTCGCCTTTCTCCAATCCCGATAAGGCCCGGCTCAGGCGTTATTTAGTGCTGGAGCGGATGCTGGCCGAACGTTATATAACGCAGAAAGAAATGGACGACGCCAACAAGGAACCCTTTCCCACCGAAAGATTCACTTTATTGTCCAGTCATGCGCCCTATTTTGTGGAATATCTGCGCCAGCAACTGGAACCTAAATACGGGGCCGCTCAGCTTTGGAAAGGCGGTTTGAAGATCTATACCACTTTGGACCTTGCCATGCAGATCCCGGCGGAAGATATTATGGAGAAATACCTGGTCAAATACGACTCGGATTCCATTAAGGCGCGCCAGGCGGCGGAAGGGGACGAACCAAGCGTTTCTTCCGGCGCCTTGCAGGGCGCTTTTGTTATTCTGGATGTGAAAACAGGCGCTGTAAAGGCCATGATAGGCGGGCGCAATTATCAGAGCAGCAAGTTCAACCGCGTTACTCAGGCCGCCAGGCAGGCGGGTTCTACTTTTAAGCCTTTCGTCTGGATGGCCGCCATTCAGAATGGTTATACTCCGGCCACCATTATTGACGATTCTCCGATGGCTTATTATTATGACGGCAAGGACTGGCGTCTCCTGGAAGGCGCTACGGACCAGTATTCCATAAGCAATGCCATCCAGCCTTTTGCGGGCAATAAGGACTTCAAGATCTGGGTCCCTAGCGACTTTGACGGGAAGTTCCTCGGAAGTATCACATTGCGCCGGGCGCTGGAACTTTCCCGGAACCTGGCTTCGATCTATCTGGTCACCAGGATCGGTCCGACCCAGGTGGTGGATGTGGCGCATAAGGCGGGCGTAAAAAGGAATCTTGAAGCCGTGCCCTCCATAGGTCTCGGCACCTCGCTGGTAAGCCCCATGGAGATGGTCAGCGCCTTTTCCACTTTCGCCAACGGCGGCATTCATGTGGAGCCGTTCGGGGTCCTTAAGGTGGTGGACAACCAGGGAAAAATTCTGGAGGAACACGTTCCCGATGAACAGGAAACCTTTACGCCCCAGACTTCTTATCTCCTGGTCAATATGATGAAAGGGGTGGTACAGCGCGGCACCGGTTCATACGCCGGCCGCCTCAAACGTCCCATAGCCGGCAAGACCGGCACCAGCCAGGACTCGAAAGATATGTGGTTCATCGGCATGACTCCGGATCTTGTCGCCGGGGCGTGGATGGGGTATGACGACATGACGTCCCTTGCCATGAAGGACTGGACCGGCGGCGGCACCGTGTTGCCCTGGTGGACTGAGATCATGGAGAGCGTGCTTAAAGAACAGCCCATAAGGGACTTTCCGGTTCCGGAAGGAGTGGTTTTTGTTACCGTGGATCCCGAAACGGGCAAGCTGGCCTTGCCCAACTGTAAGAAAAAACTGCTGGACGCCTTCGTAAAAGGCACCGAGCCCACCGTATTCTGCGACGCAAATCACTAACAAATACTAGACGGCGAGACAGCTAGGCCGCTAGACGGCTGGACAGCTAGGCAGCTAGACAGCTGGGCAGCTAGACAGCCAGAAATGCGAAGACGGCGGCGGAACAGCTGCGCGATCTTTAAGGAATTGGGGGGGGGATTTCGGTTTTTCTCTCTGGCGGTCAGCTGTCCAACTGTCTGGCCGCCCAGCTGTCTAGCTGTCCAGCCGCCCAGCGTAAAACGCCTTGGCGTTTTACTTGTATATTCTCGGTATTCTTGCCGAAGCGGCGGTGCGGCGGATGGGGAGGAGGACCGGGGCGCCTGTTTTTACGCCGGGGATGCCGGTGATATCCAGTAAAGTGTGTGCTATGGCCGCCCGTCCCACGAACGGGGCTTCCAGGCCGTTGATCAAACCCCAGTAGGCCTGTCCCCCGGATATTTTTATCGATTTTTCCGAAGGTTCAAGCGTAAGTCCGTCGGCGTATCCGACCGGAACGGTGGCGATGGTCATGGGTTTGCAGGAAACATGATCGCTCGCGTAGCCCAGGGATTCTCCTTTTTTGACGGTTTTTATAGAGATAACGCGCGCGTAAAATCTCCACGGGCGTCCAAGCCCTTTTATAGGAGGCCCCTGGGTCTTTTTAAGATAGATCTTGGAAGGGTAAAGTCCGTAAAGCAGATTCCCTATCCGCGCCATATCCAGCTGCCAGTGGGGAAAATCGCAAAGCACGGAACTGTTGGCCGCGTGCAGCTTGAGGCCTGGATAATATTTTTTAGCGTATTCCCCCAGCTTTTTGAACGAGGAGAGCTTCTCCTCGGCTTCTATCATATTCTTGTCCGGAACGTAGGAGATATGAGTGCTTATGCCCGCCGGGACCGCTCTTTTGAATTTAAGCGTTTCCCGCAGGAAAGCGGGGAACGCGTTCGGTTCCACGCCCCATCGTTTGAGGCCGGAGTCTATGTCTATGTGATAATAAGTTTTCCGGCCGGGTGGGGTTTTTGAATCCAAAGCTTTTATAAAATCCAGGGAATCGGCGGTGGGGGTGATGCCAAGCGTGATGAAATCGTTCACGTAGGAAACCGGGGCCGGGGCCAGCGCGGTTATGGGCGCGCGCACGCCTTTGCTCCGGAGCAGGGCCGCTTCTTCCAGGGTCAGCGTTCCCAGCATGTCGGCCCCGTTAGAAAGTGCCGTCTTTGAGATTTCCAGCGCGCCGTGGCCATAGGCGTCGGCTTTTACCACGGCCATTAACTTAACGCCGGGGGCGAGGGTGGCTTTTATCGCCCTGACGTTATTTTTTACTACGCCCAGGTCTATTTCTATCCATTTGATCATGTGTTGTTTTTTTAATACCTTTCAACGCAGCAGACGCGCTTCCCAGAACACAAGTACGGCAAAAAGGGCGTACTGACTCACCTTTGCGTAATGGAATTGGCGGGGAATTTTACCGGCCGCATATAGTATCATCAGCGCGGCAAGGGGAAAACTTAGCGGGTTGTAAGCGAATGCGGCCGCAAAATCCAGCCTGCCCAGCGCTAAAAAAGCGTGAGTCATGCCGCAGCCCGGGCATGGCAGTGAAGTGAGCGCCTTGAACGGGCACAGTGTGAATTTCGGTATCGCCGCGGCGGGATCTATCCCAACCAGCCAATGCAACAGGCCGCCTGACGCCGTTGCCGCCAGCGCGCCAGTAGTAACGAGCCGCAAAAGATCCGGTTTAAGCCGGGGTCTGGGGTTGTGTGAAGAACTTGTTGAGTTCATTCTGGTGTACCGCGTCAACAATAATGCTGAACCCGAACATCGACACGAACAGGCTTATTATCGGCAGGTTCTGGAATGGAACCATTCCGCGTTTAGTTTGTATTTCCACTATCACTCTGCCCATGGTGTACTGGTAATAGATGAAATATATTCCGCAGGTTACCAGTGACAGCAGAAAGACATTCCAGAAAGAAAATTCTTCCCGGCCCACGAGTTCGTTGCAAGCCTGCATCTGATAGTAGTTCCAGAACAAATTGTAGATCCCGCAGGTGATTATGGTGAGTATTATCCCCTCCGCAACGCCGCGATAGCCTGATTTCATTTTGTTGTTTCTCCCTGACACGGATCGCATATATACTTGTCTGCGCATCATGGGTTTTTGATGCGAAAACATGGTTATTATAGCAGAGGCGGACGGCTTTATCAATTTGCCCGAGCCTAAGCGGCTCTTCAACTCCCCACCGGATTAATTATATCATTGAACTATGGATGCCAATGCTTGCGCGGGTGCCGTATAAAGGCCGATGGCCCGCAGACGGCCAAAATGATCGGCGGCGCGCCTAATATAAGCGCGCGGGCCATGTGCCTGCTAAAGGCCCTTGAAGCCCGGAAAGGCGACCTTCTTCTGGTGGTTAAAGAAGAGGAAGCTTTCGCTGATTTCGCCAACGCTTTCAGTTCGCTCAAAAGCCTGCTTGCCGGGCCGCTTGATTTCGAACCGCTTTTCTGGGGTTCGGACGCGGCCCTGCGCGCCCAGGCCTTGAAATCCCTTTACAGCCGGTCAAATCCCTCCGCCAAGCCGCTTATCCTGGTTGTTACTCCCGATGGGCTTACGGAAAAGATCATGGACCGGGGTGCTTATGGTTCACTGGCTTTTGAGTTCAGTCCCGGAAGCGTTTATCCCAGAGCGGAGTTGTCCGGAAAATTCCAAAAGGCCGGCTACTCGCGCGTCCCGTTCGTGGAGAACCGCGGGGAATACGCGGTGCGCGGCTCGGTGGTGGATTTTTTCCCTCCGGACTCCGAAAAGCCCGTAAGGCTTTTTTTCTCCGACGTGTTGGAAAGTATCAGGTTGTTTGAAATAGAGACGCAGAGTACCTCCGGGTTCCTTGAAAGGGCCGCTGTCACCCCTAATTCCGTTGCCGGTTCGGGAGCCGCGCTCGGTGAAATGACCGGACGGGGCTGGCGGGCTTTCCTGGACCAGGGGCTGGAGCCGGACGGGCTTGAACTGCGGAGCGACGAGATCCGCGCATTCTCATCCCTTCCCGCGGGCGGAGCCGACGAATCCTTCGGCGCGGCCGCCAATATGAATTTTAATTCCGATCTGGCTTTGGTGGAGGCGGAAATAAGGCGTCTTAAGAAGGAAAAATACGCCATCTCTCTTTTCTGCATCAACCGGGGCGAGACCGATCGTCTTAAAGACCTCTTTGAAGAAAAAGGCCTGACCGATTTTATAAATTTCAGGACGGGATATATCCAGGAGGGCTTTCTTTATCCACCCGGTCGTATGGCGGTGCTTACCTCTTCGGAGATCTTCCAGCGCCGCTACCGTATAGATCTGAAGTCTTCAAAACCCAAGGGCAAATTCTATAAATGGACGGACCTTAAGATCGGCGATTTCGTGGTGCATGAGGATTACGGCGTGGGCAGGTATCTCGGCATAAAAAAAGCCTATTACCGCAACGCCAATAACGAGAATGTGGAGGACGCCGACTGCCTGCTGGTGGAATACGCCCGCGGCGATAAGTTGATGGTGCCGCTCCACGAGTTCGGCCGGGTTCAGAAATTCATAAGTTCGGAAGGCAAGGTCCCGAAGCTTTCCCACATGGATACCAAGACCTGGCACGAACTAAAAAGCCGCGTTCGTGAGCAGGTGCAGATGCTCGCCCGCGACATCCTGAAGGTGGAAGCGGAGCGCATGGCAATGAAGACCATCGCGCTGCCCGATGCCGGACGCATGGAGCATGAATTCGCGGGTTCCTTTCCTTTTGAGGAGACCCCCGACCAGCTGGTCGCCATCCGGGACGTGCTGGGCGACCTGGAATCGGCCAGTCCTATGAACAGGCTGGTGGTGGGAGACGTGGGCTTCGGCAAGACCGAAGTGGCCATGCGCGCGGCCATGCGGGCTGTTTTCAACGGACGCCAGGCCGTGGTTCTGGCGCCGACCACAATTCTGGCCGACCAGCATTTCCGCAATTTTACCGGCCGGTTTAGGGAATTCCCGGTAAAGATCGGAGTCATCTCCCGTTTTGAGACGCGTTCGGATCAGAAAAAAATACTGGCCGATCTGGCCCGCGGCAAGCTGGACATAGTTATCGGCACTCACCGGCTGTTGCAGAAGGACGTGAAATTTAAAAATCTGGGCCTGCTTATTATAGACGAGGAGCACCGCTTCGGCGTCAAGGATAAAGAAAAGCTTAAGGCCATGGCCAAAGGCGTGCACCTGCTGATGCTGTCCGCAACGCCTATTCCGCGCACGCTTTACCAGTCGCTCTCCACTTTAAAGACCATGTCGGTGATAGAAAGTCCGCCGGTCGGACGTCTGCCTATCTCCACCCAGGTCCGGCCTTTCGACGAGACGGCGCTGGTCAACGCGGTTAATTTTGAGCTGGCCCGCGGCGGCCAGGTCTATTATGTCCACAACCGGGTGCAGACCATAGAGTCGCGGCGGGCATATCTGCAAAGGATCATGCCTTACCTGCGCGTGGCCGTGGTGCACGGCCAGATGCGCGGCGAACAGATAGAAAAATATATGTGGGATTTTCTGCATAAAAAATACGATGTGCTGATGGCCTCCACCATCATAGAATCGGGCCTCGATATTCCGAGCGTTAATACGATGATAGTGGAGAACGCGCACGAACTGGGCCTCGCCCAACTCTATCAGCTCCGGGGCAGGATAGGCCGCGAAAAGCAGAAAGCTTACTGCTATCTGTTCTATCCGCCCTGGCTGAAAAAGAAAGGCGCCGGCGGCAGGCCGCAGGGGGTAAGCGGCGAGATGCGGGCGCAATTCGGCGCGCCGCAGGACGAAGAGCCGCGCGTTGAAAAACATATCAGCGAGACCGCCATGAAGCGGCTGAGCGCGCTGGAGGAATTCACGGAACTGGGTTCCGGCTTCCGTCTGGCCATGCGCGATATGGAGATCCGCGGCGCGGGAGAACTTCTGGGCGTGCGCCAGCACGGATTTATAAATTCCATCGGACTTGAGATGTACATCAAGCTCCTGAACGGGGAGATAAACCGGATCAAAGGGCGCGACCGGGAAGTGGAGCTGCCGGACGTGAAGATAGATCTGGAACTGCCGGCTTTTATTCCGGAGGATTATATCGGCGACGATATGGAGCGCCTGAATTTTTATAAGAAGCTTCTGAACGCCGAGCTGGAAAAAGTTGATAAGATAATGGCGGAGCTGGAAGACCTGTCCGGCCCGGCCCCGGAACCGTTGAAGAATCTTTCCGCCATTATAAAGCTCAAAAAAGGATTGGCCAAGCTTTCGGTCAGGTCCGTGGTCCAGAAAGACGAGACATATGAGATCTTTTTCCAGCCCAAGGCGCCCATAGGCATGCCGGCCATTAAAAAATGGCAGGAGTTGTTCGGTTCTTCCCTGATCTTCCTCCCGTCCCGTTTCGGCGACGGCATCCGGATAAAGACCTCCGCCCCCGCCCTTGAAACCATCCGCAAAGCCATGCAGGCCCTGAAATGAACATCAGCGTGTTTCGAATGATACGGTAACGCCGGCTGATGGGCTTTGGGTGTTGAGCCGCGAGATGCCCAGTCGGGGTCCAGCCGAGGGTTTGCCCTTGCGCCGCGTAGGAACCCCTCCCGTGGTTTCCCCCCGAAACGGGGCCCCCCATCCGCTATGCGGCTCCAGGGCAAACCCTCGGCAACCCCTCCATAAAACTTACGCGTATTACGTTCCCTCGGCGAAGTGTCCGACGTTGTTTTAAAAATAATAGTAATAGCCCCACCCTTTTGATGGTACAGCACAATTGCCCGCCCAGTGGCCGCAGCCATGTATGGCAAAAGGCAGCAGCCTTTGCACTGCGCCCCCAAGCCTATGCCTGGCTGGGCCTTTCGGTCCTTACGCAGCGCGAAAAAATCTTGTAGAATTTGTTTATGGAAGACCAAACCCAATCTCAACCGGCTACAAAAGGCGACTTGGCGAAACTTTCCGAAACGGTTAAGCTTACAAGAGGCGACCTGTCGAAACTCTCCGAAACAGTTATCCAGACAAATGGCGACTTGGCTAAACTTTCCGAGACAGTTACCCAGACCAAAGGCGACTTGGCAAAACTTTCCGAGACAGTTACCCAGACCAAAGGCGACTTGGCGAAACTTTCTGAGACAGTTACCCGGATCGCTGTTGACCTTTCAAAAACACAAGCGGATGTCCGCGAAATGAAAGATGATATATCAACCAGGCTTGCTACAAAAGCCGATATAGACCGCATTATGAAAGCATTGGACGTGTATACCGGCGAAGCGATATCTTATCGCAACCGCGACACTTTACGTGGTAATGAAGTAATGGAGCATACAAGTAAACTAAAAGATCACGAAGACCGACTTGTAGTTCTTGAAACAAAGAAATAATGTTTCTCAATTTACATCTCTTTCCGTTCTTGCCGTATCCATCCGCTCATAAACCGTGGCGCAACATTGGGAGTCATAATCTGTGACTTCCAATTACAGACTCTTGCTGGCTGGGTTATCCGTTTTTGAGCCGGGTGCTCAGGGATTTGGCTATTTGGATGATGCGTTTGCGGTCCTTTGTGGCGGTATTGCGGAGTAATCTCCCCCTGCCTATGACCCGCCTATGGCGTTTCATTGGGAAACCTGCTAAAATATCTATGTAATCCGCCCCGCGCATTCGGCGCGGGGTGAGACAGATGAGGGAATCTGACTCCTTTGTATTCAGGAGATTTCCACATCCGGGGGTTCAGTGCAGCGACTGAGCCTTTAGGCGAAGGAAGCAAACGCGGAAGGGGGCAGGCAGCCCCCTCCGAGAGCACCGGGCGATTCCTTAAGAGCCCGGCGTTATTCGCCCAAATCGCTGTGCAGTGCGATTTGGGTGCGACAAGCGGGGGTGAATAGGTTCGACGGCAACTTATCGTGCCAAAGTTGCAGGCCATGGTTGACCAGGCCATGTAAAACAGGGTCAAAACAAAAAAAGCCAACTCAAACGAGCTGGCCTGGGCCCACGCCTAAGTGAGCCTCGCTGCCGGACGTCTCTCTGCAACGTCCGGTGAGCGTCAAAACGCAGGGTGCTGTCCGCGTGTCGCGCTTCGTATTCGCGGGCAAAAGACAACACGGAGCTTTGGACCGGCTTTGTCGTCCTGAACTTGGCCGATCCGAGACAAACTCAGGGCTAAGCCTGTAGTGGCTCTGGCATGTAATTGTCGGACGCGAGTGCGAATCTCGCCACCTCCATAAATTTAAAGCCGATCTTCGAAAGAGGATCGGCTTTAAGTTTATTATAACCATTGTTTAAAGTTGTCAGGTTTGTTTATAGGCATTCCTATATCAGCCTCGAAGGTGCGGATTAGGCGCACTTAATAAATCGTTATCGGTCCGGTCCGCTTCACAAATTAAAAAAGGCAAGGCACTTTGTGCGCCTTGTCTTTTTCGCTTTTGTCGGCCCTTTTGTAGTAAAATTTAATTTCCATTGCTTTTGAATTTATAATGATAAATAACAAAATCATCAGGGTTTCCGCGCCTTTCGCGATGTTCGCGGCTGTTTCCTGGCTGTTGTGGCGCTATAATCAGTATTTCCTGTGGATCTTCCCGGCTTACGGGCTGATAGCCATCTGGTTTTCCCTGTTTAAGGCGGATGCGAACCAGCCGAATACCGTTTCACAGGAGAAAGAGCTTAAATTCGTTTTCATTTTTCTCGCCACTGCTATAGGTTTCGTTCTGCCGCGTATCGCGCCGCTCGGCCATCCGGTCGAATCGGCTCTGCTTAGTTTCGGCGAAGTAGCGGCCCTGTGGCTGTTGTTCTATGCACTGAACAGCGCCCAGAACCGCAGCCAGGCCGGCGCCGACCGGCTGCGGACCGTGGCCGCCGAATACGCCGGCAGGGCCAGAACCCTGGAAGGCGAGATTAAAATGTACGACGAGCACATGGGCGCCCTTAAGGAACGCATCAAGTTCCAGGCGGGACTGTCCGCCTCCATACATGCGCTTTCGTCCTGTACCGCCCCGGAAGAGATAAAAGTCCGTCTCACGGATATGCTCAAAAACCAGTTCCCGGGCGTAACGGTTGAATTGGAATCCGGCGCGCCGCGGGATTTTCTGGCGAACTGGGTGGCCCAGCGCAAAATTCCCCTGCTGGTCCGCAATAGCGCCGAGGAAAACAGGCTTTCAGCGGATGTTTTTTCCGAAGGACAACGCTCGTTGGTGGTGGTGCCGATGAATCTTTTCGGCGCTATCACCGGCTTCATCCGGATGGTTTCTCCGGAGCCGAACCGCTTCGCCACTCCGGACCTGCGTACGTTGGAAATCATTTCCACTATCGCCACGGTCAGTATGGAGAATATCTATATGTTCGAGCGGGTGAGGGAACTGGCCATCAAGGACGGCCTTACCGGGCTCTTCACCCACCGCGCTTTCCAGACCCGCATAGAGGAAGAGGTCCTGCGCGCCGCCCGCACCAAGATCCCGTTTTCGCTCATTATGAGCGATATAGACCATTTTAAGAGTTATAACGACACCTACGGGCACCAGGCCGGGGACGCCGTTCTGAAAGCGGTGGCGCGCGAGTTGTCGGAAAATGTGCGCGACATAGATTTTACGGCCCGCTACGGCGGGGAGGAGTTTGCCGTCATTCTTACCGGCGTAGGTAAAACGCAGGCCGCCGGGGTGGCCGAGCATATCCGGAAGGCGCTGGAGAGCCGGCGGTTTTCTTTTAACGGCGTGGTTACCAATGTTACGGCCAGTTTCGGGGTGGCGGAATTCCCGGGAGAAGCCGCCATTTCCAGCCAATTGGTCCGCGCGGCGGATGAGCGGCTTTACCGGGCCAAACACAGCGGCAGGAATCGGGTGGTCTATGAGTAAGGATAATCTTTTTGTCTTTCTGCTGGCGGTGTCTCCGCTTCTTTCCTATTTTCTCGGCCGCTTCAGCCGGACGCTGGGGCTTGCGGCCGCCGCGGCGCTGATAGCCGGTTCTGTTTTCGCTCTGGGCGCAGGCGGTCTGGAAAGCGGTCCCGCCATGGCGCTGTTTTTATGGACGCTTGCGGCTTTGGCCCACTCGGCCAGGGTGAACGCGGACCTTTCCGGCTTTGGAGAAGGGGAGCGTAAGCTGGAGGAAGCGAAGGCCCGGGTTGACCGGCTGGAAACGGCTCTCCGCGCCCTGAAAAATGATTTCGAAGTCCTGGGAACCAGCGAGAAAAAGGCCCTGACGCTTTATTCCGCGGTTAAACTGCTTTCGGAGGCCGTAGATCTTGAAAGCGCGGGTAAGCAATTCGGGCGGTATGTTAAAGATTATTTTGATACTTCCGATTTCGCTTTCTATGTAACCGATATTAACCTGAATGTCCCGGAACTTTTTGCCTGCGGGGACAAAACAGATCTTTCCTCATGGGAAACTCTCTCGCGCCTGGCCGGTTGCGAAGCTCCTTCGGCGCTGACCGGCGCGGTGGCCCTGGAAGCTGAGCATGCCGTAATCGTGCCGGTGCTTCACGCGGGGGCCGCAGTGGGATTGTTCGCCCTGCGGTTACCGCCCGCGGTATTTAAAAAAGACGCCCTGGCCGGCTCGGCGATGGAATTCGCAGATGAGGTGTCGTTCGCCGTTAAAAGGATCCAGCTTTTCAGGCAGGTGGAATGGCTTTCGCAGGTGGACGGTCTGACGGGCGTTTATCGCCGCAACGCCCTGGACGAAAAGATCCTTGAAGAGATCCGGCGTGCCGGCGCTTTTAAAACCACGCTCGGGTTTATGATAGTGGATATAGACCATTTTAAGCTGGTGAACGACCGCTATGGCCACCAGTTCGGGGATTTCGTCCTGAAAAAGGTGGGCCTGCTTCTGCGTTCCAGCGTCTATGAGACCGACTTTGTGGGACGCTACGGCGGAGAGGAATTCGGCATAGTTCTGCCGCGCGCGGACGCGGCCGGCGTCCTTCGGAAGGCCGAGGCCATCAGGACGAAAATAGAGGGGGAAACATTCTCGCAGGGTTTTGAAACCGTCAAGGTGACCGTTTCCATCGGTATAGCCCATTTCCCAAGGGACGGTTCAGCCGCCGGTGAGCTGATTGCCGGGGCGGACGCCGCGCTTTACAGGGCAAAGGAAACCGGCCGTAACAAAGTAGTGGACGTAAGCGGCGTTTAAAATAGACGGTAAACAATGGACGATCTACAGTAACACGGAAACATTTTATTTCACCTGTTGCTGACTTTCTGGAGGAACAATGGAAGAACAAAATATCCCCGGGGCCCAGGCCCCCGCGCCGGCTCCGGCCAAGACCGCCGATCCCGAATCTCTGGTCAAGCCGTCCCGGACCAGGTTTTGGCTTAAACTCATCGCCGGTTTGTACGCGGTATCCCTGCTGTCTTCGTTTGCCGTAATAGCCAAGGTGGATGGCGTGAGGAAATCAAGGCCCAAGGACCTGGACCTGTCCAAGTTGACCGGCCTTAGTTCCTCCAAGAAAGACGTTGTCGCCGTCATTCCTATCTTTGGCGCCATCTACCAGACCGATTCTTCCAAGGTCTGGGAGCGCGGCAGCCAGCAGATAGCCAGACGCATAAAGGCGGCGGCCGATAAAAAAGAGGTCAAAGCCATATTGCTGGATATTAATTCCCCCGGCGGCAGCGTGGGGGCGGTGCAGGAGATCTATTCCGCTATCCTGCGGGCCAAAGCCGGAACTAAAAAGCCTTTTGTGGCGCGTTTCGGGGATGTATCCGCGAGCGGGGGCTACTATGTGGCCGCCGCCTGCGATACGATCATCGCCGAGCCCGGCACCATCACCGGCTCCATAGGAGTTATTTTCAGCGCTAGCAGTTTTGCGGGCCTTATGAACAAGGTGGGGATGCGCAGCGAAGTCATCAAGTCCGGTAAGTTCAAAGATATCGGCTCTCCGATGCGCGATATGACTCCGGAAGAACGCAAGTTGCTGCAGGGGTTGATAGATGATTCCTACGATCAGTTCGTGACCGCCGTGGCCGAGGGGCGAAAGATGCGCGTGGAAGATGTCAAGCCGCTGGCCGACGGCCGCATTTATACCGGCCGCCAGGCTTTGAATATCAAGCTTGTGGATAAGCTCGGCGACTTGCAGGACGCTCTGGATCTGGCCGGGGAGCTTGGGAAGATCGGCAAGAATCCGCGCATTCTGCGCGATTCGGACCCTTGGGAGCAGCTTTTCTCCATGATAGATTCCAAGCTTAGTTTTTTCGGCGGAGCGTCCATAGAGACGGCGCTTAACGCCTCCCCCAGGCTTGAATACCGCTGGTACGGAAATTGAGGTCCGGGCCAGGCATGGGATCGCCCTTACGCCGCGTAGGAAACCCTCCCGTGGTTTCCCTCCAATCCCGCAGATTGGAGCCTCCCATCCGCTATGCGGCGTCAGAGCGATCCCATGTCTGCCCCTCCGGTTATTGGTTTTTAAGGTCGCAACCAGTCTGATAATGATCCTTTAGGAGTTATTATGAACCTTATCGCAACTGTCTCGGATCTTGTGGATGAGCCGCAGGATTTTATTGAGCGGACGGATAACAGGGAAATAGGCTGGGCCGGTATCTGCGGCTGCCTGTTCGGGACCCTGAGCATTTTCATCTTCCTGCGGATGTTCTCCGCGGTGCCTCCGGGGTTTTACTCGTTCCTGAACGTCCTGGCGATCATGTTAGGAATAAATTTTTTCTTTGCCTCGGCCATGCACCTGTTCCTGGAGATGACCGGCTCGCGCGGCTCCGCCCTGAAACTTTTTTTTCTGGTCGGAGCGACGGATTTTTTCTGGGCCGTGCTTATCCCTCTCGGTTTCCTGGCTAATCTTGAATACCTTAATCCCGTAGCGGATTTTCTGCTATGCGCCGTTATTGTTCTTCTGGCCAGGATCTCTCTCATGCGGCGTCTTTACTCTATTTCCCGCAATAAGGCGCTGTTGGCGCTGAGTCTGCCCTATGCCGCGCTCACGGCCGGTTTTTTAATGGTCTTTGTTTATGCCATAGTTTATGTGGTCTGGCTGGTAATTTAGGGGGTGGAAGGCTTAAGGCTGACGGCTGAAGCAAAAAGTTTTTTCTCTGTGAGCCATTCAGCCTTACTCTTTCAGTCTATTTATGTCTAAAATCCCGCAGATAAAAGAATACGAAGGTTTGCCGGTGGTCACGGCGGAAAAGATGAAGTACCTGGATAAAAAAGCCTCTATGGAATATGGGCTGCCTTCTCTCCAGCTGATGGAAAACGCCGGCAAAGCCATAGCTGAAGAGACGCTTCACATAGCCAAAGAAGAACTGGGCAAAGATCCGGGCGCGCTTACGGCGGCTATTTGCGCCGGCCGTGGAAATAACGGAGGCGACGGATTGGTTGCCGCCCGTTATCTGCGCGCGGCCGGGGCCCGGGCGCAGGTTTTCATCCTTGAGCCTAAAGATACCGGTTACGGAGAACTGGTCGTCCTTAACATTCAAAAGGCTAAGGACGCCGGGGTTAAAGTAACTCTGGTGACCAGAGAGGGGCTTGAAGGCCTTGCCGCGGAGTTTGAAAACGCCGATATTCTGCTTGACGCTTTGCTTGGTATAAGTTCTGTGGGCAAACCCACCGGCCCCGTCAGGCGCGTTATACAGCTTATGAATAAAAGCGCCAGGCTGATAATAGCCGTGGATATCCCCTCGGGCCTCAGCCCCGACACCGGGCACCACAGCGGCGTTTTTGCGATAGCCAAACATACCTTGACCCTGGGCTTCGCCAAAACCGGTCTGATGGCGCCGCATGCCCAGCCGAACACCGGAAAAATAAAAGTTCTGGACATCGGTTATCCCAAAGAGTTGGTGGAAGAAGCTAAAAAATAAGACGGAGCGCCGGATATTTACCGTTTTTGATTTTCCATTTTTATTTTAAATTTTGATTTGCCGGGAGTGCCTTATGCGCGCCTTCAACGATAGCGTGATCTATTTTATAGTGGTGGACCGCTTCTTTAACGGCGACCCTTCCAACGACAGGTGCGCTAATCCAGAGGCTTTTGACGTTTCCCGCAAGGATTGGTTTAAATACTGGGGCGGCGATCTTTCCGGCGTGATGGCGAAACTGGATTACCTTAAAGAGCTCGGCGCGGGAGCCCTTTGGCTGACCCCGCTTTTTGTCATCCGGCGCCACGCCTGAAAGGATGAACCTGGCCCTGGCACTCATTATGACCTGCCGCGGCACGCCCTGTATCTATTACGGCACCGAACAGTATCTTAATAATCCGGCCAATGGCGGCGCGGATCCCTATAACCGGCCTATGATGGAAAAATGGGACACTGATACGCCGGCTTTCATAAAGGCCTTGAGCAAAGTCCGTAGAGAAAATAAGGCCGTCCAGCGCGGCAGTCAGCGCGTTAAACTGCTCAGCGCGGATCTCCCCGGTGATTTTAATTGGCGGGCGAGCTTGGCGGATAATTCCGCCAGGTGGGCTTTGAAGCGGGGCTGTTTCTTTTCTATCAGGGGGATCAGGGTTTTTCTGAGCCAGTTGCGCAGGTACTTTTCGTCTTCGTTGGATTCATCTTTCCTGTGGGGAAGCCGGTTTATTTTCATGTATTCCATTATCTCTGCCCGTGTCACCTGAAGCAGCGGCCTTATGACCGATACCGCCGCGGCCCCCTTGCCGCAGAGCACACGCTTTACCGGAATGCCCAGCAGGCCTTTGGGCTCGGTTCCACGGAGCAGGTTCAAAAGGAAAGTTTCGGCATGGTCGTCCGCGTGGTGCGCGGTGGCTATAAGGCGGAACTTCCTCTTAAGGGCTAGTTTAGTCAGGAATTCGTAACGGGCCAGCCTGGCGGCGTGTTCGATGCCGGTTTTTCTCCGTTTTGCCAGGGCCGGGACGTCCGTTCTTCCTGCCACGGTTTCAATGCCGTAGGTCCGGCCGAGTTTTTTTACGAAAACCTCATCCTTATCGGCTTCTTTGCCGCGTATCTTATGGTTCAAATGGGCGATGAGCAGGATCAGGCGGCGCTTCCTTGCCTGCTTAGCGAAAAAATCAAGCATAGTTACGGAATCGGGCCCGCCGGAAACGGCCAGCAGCACGGTATCTTTTTCCTTGAATAGATCGTGTTTCCTGGCCCCGGCGTTGATCTTCTCCCAGAGTCTTAGCGTGCAGGATTTCTGTGACGTCATAATGTAAATTATACTAATTGAAGCGGTCCGGCCTCGATATCTTTAATTTTAGTATAATTATGTTTTGACATTCCTAAAATTTCAGCAGGGAAATGGCTATGAAAAGTTACGAAATAAGGAAAGGTTTTCTGGATTTCTTCGCTAAGTACGATCATCCCATCGTGCAATCCAGCCCTCTTATCCCCGAAGGCGACCCTACGCTTTTGTTCACTTCCGCAGGCATGGTCCAGTTTAAGCCCTATTACCTCGGCCTTAAAACCGATAAAAAGCGCGCCGCTTCGTGCCAGAAATCTTTCCGCACCACCGACATAGATAATGTCGGCAAAACCATCCGCCACCTGACTTTTTTCGAAATGCTGGGCAATTTTTCTTTCGGCGATTATTTTAAAGACGAATCCATAAAGTGGGGCTGGGAGTTCCTGACCAGGGAAATGGGCCTTCCCGCGGAAAGATTATATCCGTCCATATATAAGGGCGGCGTGGCCCCCAGGGATCAGGAAGCGCGCGGGATATGGGAAAGCGTTCTGCCTCAAAATCTGCATTCACACATAGTAGAACTTGGCGATAGCGATAATTTCTGGTCCATGGGCGACACCGGACCCTCCGGGCCCTGTTCCGAGATCTATTGGGACCGCGGCGAAAAATACGCCCATAACGGTTGCAAAGGCGCCGGTTGTTCCTGCGACCGTTATATAGAGATCTGGAACCATGTTTTTACCCAGTTTGACAAGCAGCCGGGCGGAATTTACGCTCCGCTGCCGAAAAAAAATATAGACACCGGCCTGGGGCTTGAACGCCTGGCTTTTATAGTGGAAGGCAAGGAGACGCCTTTTGATACCAGTTTGTTTTATCCCATTATCTCCGGGACTTCCGGCTTGTTGAAAGTTAAATACGATTTTTCCGGAGATACCGCCGCCAATTTCCGCATAATCAGCGACCATCTCCGCGCCGCCGTATTCCTTATATCGGAAGGGATCATGCCTTCCAATGAAGGCCGCGGCTACGTGCTGCGGCGCCTTGTCCGCCGGGCGGAACGCTTCGGACGTATGCTGGGGGCCGGCGAGCCGTTCCTTTACAGGCTCGTTCCCTCGGTATTCGAAGTTTTTAAGGGAGTGTATCCGGAGATCGTGGGCGCGGAGCGCCACATCGTTGAGACGCTTAAATTTGAGGAAGAAGGTTTCCTGGAAACGCTCGAGACCGGTGAAAAGTTCCTGGCGGATCTGCTTGATAAGCACGCCAAAGAGATTCCCGGAGATGTCGCCTTCAAGCTTTATGAAACTTACGGTTTCCCAGTGGAACTCACACGCGAAATAGCCCTTAAAAGAGGCGCGGCGCTGGATGAAAAAGGTTTTGAAGCGGCCAGGAAGAACGCGCAGGGCATAGCCAAGGCCGGCTGGAAGGATTCAGGCGAAAAGAACGCGTTTATTTTTCAGACCGCCGAACAGAAATTCCCCGCCACGGTTTTCCTCGGCTATGATTCGGTGGAGGCCGAGGCCCGGATACTCGGCCTGTTGGATACGGACGGCAAACCCGCTGAGTCCATGCCCGCCGGCGCCGAGGGGTACGCCGTGTTGGATCGTACACCCTTTTATGCCGAATCAGGCGGTCAGGTGGGGGATACCGGGAGTTTATCTACCGGCGGTGCGGTCGTAGCGGATATTCTGGACGTTCAGAAACCGGCGGGCAAGGTCTTCTTTCACAGGTTTAAGGCCGGCGCCGGGTTTAAAATCGGGGCTGTAGTGATGGCCAAGGTTTCAAGTCAGCGTTTCAGTATCGCCGCCAACCATACGGCTGTTCATGTCGTAAACGCGGCACTGAAAACGGTTTTCGGCCCCGGCACCCGGCAGGCCGGCTCCATTGTCACTCCCGAAAAATTCCGGTTTGACTATACGATCTCCAAAACTCCCACAGCGGGAGAGCTGGATACAATAGAGAACATGGCCAATGCCGCCATAGTCTCGGACTATAAGGTCTTCAAAATGGAACGGCCGTTGGCCGACGCCGAGAAGTTCGGCGCCGTCACTTTGCTTGGTGAGAAATACGCGGACCCCGCCCGCTTCGTTCTGATAAACAAGGGCGGCTGGGATTCTGCCGGGGACCGCTACAGCCTGGAACTATGCGGCGGTACGCATATAGACGGCCTTGCCCAGCTTGTGCTCATAAAGATACTTAAGGATTCCGCTGTTTCACGCGGCGTGCGCCGCATAGAAGGCGTTGCCGGCCCGGCCGCGGTGGCGTATCTCTCCGGCCTGGCCCGTATCGCCGAAGCCGTTTCATTCAAATTATCCGTGCCGCCACAGGAACTTCAGACGCGCGTGGACCAGCTGCTACAGAATATAAAGGAACTCAAAGCGAATAAGGGCAAGTCCGCTCAGGCTTCAGGTGAGGAAACGATCGACCTGCCCGGCGGTATAAAGTTTGTGGTATTGGAGACCGCCGGCGCCGCTATCCCGGAGTTGCGCGGCATAGCGGATCAGCTTAAGAACAAATATAAGTCTTCCGTGCTTTTCCTGTTCTCTTCTTCCGAAGGGAAGCTCTCTTTTATTTCCTCATCGACCGTTGAGGGCGGTAGATTCAGCGCTTCGGCTCTGGTAAAGGATGTCGCTGGGGCTACCGGCGGTTCCGGCGGCGGCAGGCCGGATTTTGCCCAGGGCGGAGGGCCGCTGCCAGCCGATATGGCCGATTTCAGGAAAAAAGTTATAGAGTTTGCAAAGAAGCATATTTGATAAAATATCCCCGAGCCGGGTTCTTCTGGAGGCCCGGCGGAGTGAGTAAAACCGCCTCGCGCGTAAGTATTGCGCGAGGTGCGAAAATAAACCCGCGCGTTACCTTCTTTAGCAAGCGCGGGGACATTTTAGAGGGGTTCAGCGAAGCTGCCCCGCCTTTGATGGCGGGGTAAGCAAGCGACGAAGGGGAACTAGTTCCCCTTGTAGAGCACCGGGCCGGGTTCCTCTGGAGGCCCGGCGGAGTGAGTAAAACCGCCTCGCGCGTAAGTATTGCGCGAGGTGCGACAAGCGCGCCCGTGGTGAAATGGATATCACAGGAGCCTCCGAAGCTTCTAGTGCAGGTTCGATTCCTGCCGGGCGCACCAAAATTTCAATAAACCGTGGAAGGTTTGCGTTATATTACTGGGAGGGGGAAATGAAAAAAATATTTCAGATCCTGGCGGTTGCCGCGCTTGCGGTTTTACAAATCCATGTTTTAAATGCGGTTGATTTTGATCGGATTCTGGATCTGGGCGCTTTCAAGCAGGCGGCCGTCATAAACGCGCCTGCTGATACAAAGTTGAGAATATTTACGATTCCGGCCAAAGCCGCGGCGCCAGTTCTGACACGCGGCCCATATGTGCAGATGGGGCATTCCGGCGTTTCAACAACCATCGTGTGGCGCACAGCCGAGGTCTCCGATGGCCGCGTGGATTACGGTTTGACGGCGGCTTATGGCGCCAATGTGGTTTCACCGAGCAACTGGCAGCACGAAGCGACGCTGACAGGGCTTCGTCCGGGAGCGAAATATTACTACCGCGTGAGCGGCGGCGGCTTGGAACTGGCGAAAGGCGAATTTGTAAGCGGTAAAGCGCCGGGACAACCGTTCCGGATAGCGATGTTCAGCGACGCTCATCAGTCGGGAACGCGCGGCATCGGCTACCGCATGTCGTTATCCAAGCCCGACCTGATCCTTGCGGCCGGCGATATCACGGACAGCGGTCTATTTCAGGAGCTGGACGGTAATTTGTTCTCCAACTTTTGGGAAGTGCTGCGTTCCGCTCCGCTTTACTGGACGCCGGGGAACCATGATGTCGACAGGAACTTCGCGGAATGCAGGAATGCGCTGGTTCTGCCGCAAGATGAATTGAATTACTGGTTCGAATATTCCGATGCCCAGATTGTATCGCTCAATGCGGAAGGTCTGCCCGGCCCGAATTGGCTGGCCAATGCGCTGGCCTCCTCTAAAAAGCCGTGGAAGATAGTTTTTTTCCATGAACCGGCATTCTCGCCCAGCGGAGGGCATGGCGAAAACTCGGCCATCCGCGATACCTATGTGCCCATTATGGAGAAATACGGGGTTCAGCTTACGGTCTCCGGGCATAATCACTTTTATTGGCGCAGTGTCCCCATTAACGGCATTACGCATATAGTGGACGGCGTTTCCGGCAACCGCGCGCGCGACATAGGGGCTATGCCCTGTAGTTCCGCATTCGGTTTCAGCGGCACTTCCGCCAAATCATTTGTGGTGGTCGATATCAGCGGCAATACTATGGTCGTTCGCGCCATTGGCGAAAACGGCGCTATACTGGATGAAACGATCATAGACAGGGATTCCCCGTTTCAATTGGATGGGTTGCTGGATGGTTCCGCCCGGCAGGTGGCCTCCAGGCCAGACGGTTTGGGTATTTGGGCGGCTATTTCCGGCCGTTATCTGTATGTCGCTACGCAGGATGCCGGGGAAGGCTATGATAATTTCCTGTTTCTGGCGCGCAAGCCGGCCCCGGTCAAAACCGCCGTTTGGGCAAAAGCCGGCGGCATTATGGCGCATGACGCGTTCCTGGCCGATGAAAACGATAGTTCATTCACCGGTTGGTTCCGGGGCGACGGCGGCCAAGTGAGCGATTTGCGCGCAGCCCGTTCCGCCAGCCGATGGTGCAACGGGAACTATGTCGAAGGCGTGATAGATTTGCAGCAGCTCTACGGCGGGATACCGCCTGTAATATATCTGGCGGCCGCCCCGTACGCAACGGCAGATGGTGGAGCGCTGGCCGCCTCCAGGCAATGCCCCGCCGGGAATGGGGATAACAACATAGACCCGGCTGAATTTATCGCCGTCAATACCGCGGAGATTTCAACCGGGATTTCCCGGCTGAAAGCCGGATCAGGCGCAAAATAGTTTTATTTTTGATCCCACATGAACTTTGAGGAAGAGGTAACCCTGCTTGTAAAATCCAGGTATCCGCTTGTCGTGGTGGATACCATAGATGAAGAATTTGTTTCCCGCCGGTTTTTTGAGATCTCCAAGTCCCTTTCTATGAATTTATATACCTGGTCGCTGACCATGGGGCTGCGCGTGGGCGGGAGCGCCAATTCTTTTTACCAGAGCAACGAGCCGGCCAAGATGCTTAAGATGGTCAACGACCTGCTCAACGACCCCCAGTCCTCCTTATTTCTTTTTAGCGACCTGCATAAGTTCCTGGAGGACGCCGTGGTCGCCCGGCTCTTCAAGGATACGCTCAATAAGATAAAGGATACCAGGACCACTATCGTCATGGTGAGCGCCGAATGCAAACTGCCGGCGGAAATAGCGCCCCTCGCCGCCCGCATCACCGGCGGTTATCCTGATGAAAAGGAGATACTGGGCGAGATAAACCGGATACTGGCCGATTTTAAATCATCTTCCGTGCATATAGACGTGGAACTCGGGCAGGAGGACCTTAAAAGGATACTTAAGACCCTCAAGGGTCTCTCCATCCAGCAGATAAGGAACACTCTTAACAGCTGTATACTCAGGGATTGCCGGTTTGACAGAAACGATCTGGCCGAAATAGAAAAATGCAAAAAGGAAATTTTCGACAAGGACGGAATACTTGAATACTTCGGTTCGGAGCGCAAGAACAATATGGCGGGGTTCGGGAACCTGAAGCGCTGGCTCTCCGACAGGAAGAATGTCGTAGCGGCCGGGAATTCCGGCCTTCCCCCGCCCAAAGGCATTCTGCTCCTGGGCGTGCAGGGCTGCGGTAAAAGCCTCGCGGCCAAGGTGGCAGCCGGGGAACTGGCCATGCCCCTGTACCGTCTGGACCTTAACCGCCTTTATTCCAAATACCTGGGTGAGACCGAGGAGAATCTGCGCAAGGCTCTGACCACGGTGGAGCGTCTTTCCCCGGTCTGCCTCTGGATAGATGAAATAGAGAAAATTTTCGCGGCCTCTTCCGGAGAAATAGACGGCGGCGTTTCCAAGCGCGTGCTGGGCGCCATGCTCACCTGGATGCAGGAGCGCCATGACGGTTCTTTCATAGCCGCCACTTCCAATGATATCAACAGCCTCCCGCCCGAGCTCCTGAGAAAAGGCCGCTTTGATGAGATCTTCTTTGCCGATCTGCCCAATCCTTTGGAGAGGGGGGAAATACTCAAGATACACCTGATAAAGCGCGGCCTTAAACCGGAAGGTTTCGACCTGGGGGCTCTTTCCCTCAACTCGGAGGATTTCAGCGGCGCGGAGCTTGAGCAGGCGGTCATCTCGGCCCTTTACAGCGCTTCCGGCGCCAATGAGAAGATCTCCACAAAGCACGTGCTGGAGCAGTTAAAACTCACGCGTCCCCTTTCGGTCATAAAGGCCGAGGCCGTTGATTCCCTGCGCGGCTGGGCCAAAGAAAGAAATATCCTGCCTGTTTGAATTCTCCTCAGATGTTATAGCCCGAATCCTGCAATTCAAGCCGGTTTCCATTGGCAAACCGGCGGAACAAAAAAATGCAATACCTGCGTAGATGCCGTCTCAAAGGCCTATGGCCGTCAGACGGCCAGGATTCCCCGCAACAGCGGGTCGAGAACCAAGCGCAATGCGCGCCAGGTTTTCAGGGTGTATGCCGCGCGAAGCGCACCTGAGCTCCGCGAAGGGAAAAATTCAACTGAATTTTTCAGGTTAGTGTGGTAAACCATGAGTGATCATGAGGTGAATCGGGGGGGCTTGACAAAAGTGGAAACGTCTGTTATAGTAGTAAGGAAAGTAAAGAAAGTAAATAAAGACAAGAAAGTAACAAAACTATATTAATTATAAGGCCCTCTGTTTATGGAAGATAAACTATCAAAAAAAGCTTTCGGAACTCATGAGATCGCGCGTATATGCGATGTTACGCCTCCGACCGTTATTAACTGGGTAGAGGAAGGAAAAATACCTTTCTTTACCACCGGGGGCGGGCACCGCCGGGTATGGGACAAGGACCTGATCATTTTCATGCGGGAACATAATATCCCTATCCCAGCGGAACTAGCGCCTCCGGGGAAATTGGTGTTTTTAATTGTGGATGATGAGGAACAAAACAGGAAATTTATATCACGGGCGATTAAAAGTTCTTACCCGGGCGCCAGGGTTGAGGAAGCGATAGACGGATTTGAGGCGGGCTATAAGATCCGCGCACTGCTGCCGACCCTAGTAGTGCTTGATATCCTATTGCCTAAAGTCAACGGAATAAAGGTGTGCGAGATTATGCGCAGCGACCCGGATCTGCGGAATATCAAAATTCTTGCCATAACCGGCTGTGACATTGAGGAGTCAAAGACCCGGATACTGAAAGCCGGGGCGGATGATTTTCTGGGCAAGCCGTTCACAATTCAGGAGTTAGACGCAAAAATAGAGAGTTTACTCGCAAATCTGAGGAAGTAAGGATGTCATATGCCCGACGTTGAAAATGACAATGACCATACTCCGTCATGCGTGCCGGGTCCGGTTGCCGCCAGATCAAAACTTATGGTAGTGGACGACGAACTCGGCTTCAGAGATCTTGTAAGCCGGGTATTCTCCGACGACTATGATGTGGTGGCGGCCGCCAACGGAGAGGAAGCCCTTCAAAAGGCCGGCGCAAGAGATATAGACGTGGTTATTTCCGATATGACCATGCCGAAGCTGGGGGGCTTAGACATGCTGAAGGCGCTAAAAGAGATCGATCCGAATATAGAAGTGATTCTGGTCACCGGCTATGCTACGCTTGAGACCGCGGTTGAAAGCATGAAACGGGGCGCTTATGATTATATCGCCAAGCCGTTTGATATTGAAAAGCTCGCCAGGCTGGTCGCGCGGGCTTTGGATAAGCGCCGCTTAAGCCGGCAGGTGGACGAACTTAAGGAGATTAACCGTTTTAAGTCGGAATTCCTCGCCAATATGAGCCATGAGCTCAGAACCCCCATGAACGCGATATTGGGCTATACCTCTCTTCATCTGGACCGGCTTTATGGAGAGGTGACGCAAAAACAGGAAGATGCTTTAAAAAGAGTGGAAGCGGCTGGGAAGAATCTGCTGAGCCTCATTAACAGCATCCTCGACCTTTCCAAGATTGCCGCCGGCCGTATGCCGGTCTATCTGGAAGAGTTCCAGCTTAAAGATTTGATAGACGAGGTTCTGAGCATGATGGATTGTCTGGCCAAGGGCAAGAAGCTCGATGTGGAGGCTTCCATTCCGAAAGATATGCTGGTGCGGAGCGATAAAACCAAGCTTAAGCAAATCCTGATCAACCTTGTGAACAACGCAATTAAATTCACCTCTTCTGGCGGCGTCTTTATAGAGGTGGACCAAAGCCCGGAACAGCCGCGCTTCAATATCCGGGTGCGGGATACCGGTATAGGGGTAAAAATAGAAAATCTGCCCCTTTTATTCCAGGAGTTCAAGCAGTTGGACGCTTCCCCTACGCGGGAATATGGCGGAACCGGCCTTGGTCTGGTGATCAGCAGGAAATTCGCCCGGCTTATGGGGGGGGATATCGGTGTTGAAAGCGTTGCGGGGGCCGGCTCCACTTTTACCGTCACGCTGCCGCTGGAAAGCGGCTTCCGGCCGCAATCCGTGGAAAGTGTTTTTAAACCGGCGGTTGCCGGCTGCCGGGGGAAAATATTCCTGGCTATAGATGATGATCCCGAGGTTTTGACTCTTCTCCGGGATAGCCTTCAGGGCAGCGGCTATGAGTTTGCCGGCGCGTTGAACGCAGAGGAAGGAATTGCCATGGCCCGCGAACTTAAGCCCTTCGCCATCACCCTGGATATTATGATGCCGCATAAGGACGGCTGGTCCACCCTGCAATTCATGAAAAACGACCCTGAGCTGCGAAAAATCCCCACTATCATACTCTCCATTATGGACAACAAAACCCTGGGATACGCGTTGGGGGTGACCGACTATATCCTTAAACCGTTCGAGCGCAGCGAGCTTTTGAAAAAGCTCAAGGCGCTGGACCTTGGCACGCGGGTGGACGGCTCCCTGAAAAGAACTCCGCGCACGGTGCTTGTTATTGACGATGAAAAAAACATAGCCGAGTACCTTAAAGAGACTCTCGGGGCCGAGGGCTATACGGTGGAAACAGTCGCTAACGGTTCCGCCGCGCTGACAAGGATAAATTCCGATCCACCGGATATTTTGTTTCTGGATCTGATGCTGCAGGGGACCAATGGTTTTGAGATAATAGAGGCGATGGAAAAAGATCCAAAATTCAAGGACACCTCGATTTTTATCTTAACGGCCAGACATCTGACTCCTCAGGAAACGGATTATCTCCAAAAGAGGACCGAAGCGGTTTTTCAAAAAGGCTCAAAGAGCCTGCCGGAGATATTGGGGCAGGTAAAAAAACGGCTGAAAGCGCTGGAGGCCGCAGATGAACGTTAAGATCCTGGTTGCCGACGACGACTATGATAACCGGACGATAATAAAACAGGTCCTGGAGGCAGCCGGATATCAGGTATTTGAGGCTGTCAACGGCCTGGAGGCCATTGAGACCGCTCTGGCCCAAACCCCCGCCCTTATTTTAATGGACCTTTCCATGCCCAAACTTAACGGATGGGAAGCCGCCAAACGGATAAAGCAGACCCCCCAGATCGCCGGCATCCCCATATTCGCCTTCACGGCTCACGCGCTCACCGGGGATGATGTCAAAGCCAAAGCCGCCGGCTGCGATGATTATATTTCCAAACCCTGCGTTCCCCGCGAAGTCCTGCAAAAAGTGAGGGACTATCTTATGAAGGAATGAGGGATGCCGGCCTAACGATCCGGCGGGGCCGCCTCCGGCGGAAGGGATGGGATAAATGGCGAAGATATTGATCATTGACGACGACGCTGCCAACCGCGATATGCTTAAAACACGGTTGGAAGCGTCCGGTTATGCCGTGGTCGAGGCCGCTAATGGGGAAGAAGGCGTCAAAACGGCGCAGGACCTCGCGCCTGACCTTATAATTATGGATGTAATGATGCCTAAGGTCGACGGCCGGCTGGCTTGCCGTATACTGAAGTCAAATCCAAAGACAAAGGACATTCCCGTGGTAATGTTGACGGCCCGCAGCCGGCAGATGGAAGAACTCCGGGGTTGGGAATCCGGAGCGGACGAGTATTTGACCAAACCCTGCGATCATAAGCGTCTGCTGGAGCTTATAGCGCAATTTCTGGATAAAGCGCCCAAGGGATGAGATATTTGCTGGAAAGAATATTCTTCCACTAAGAATGCGATAAAAGGGGATATTATGAACAAGAACACGGAAATTCTCCCCGCACACAAGATCCCCGCTGAAATACTGCGCCTGGTATCCTATGAAACCGTCCGTCGCCACGGCCTTATCCCGCTTGAGCTGCGCGGAGAAACACTCCGCGTCGCCATGGTGGATCCTAATAACTTAACCGCTCAAGACGACCTCCGCCTGCGGTCCGGCTATGAGCTTGAAGTAGTCAAGGTGTCCCAGGCGGAGCTGGATTCTCTTTTACATAAAAACTTTCATGATCCGTCGGAGCATCCCCTCTGTCCGGCGCTTACGGTGGAGCCCGTAAAAGGCGGGAGCGAAGTTTCCAGGCCGGAAGAATCCTTTGCCGTTCAATCTGTGGAGAAACTTTTAAATTTAGCGCTTATCCTGCGCGCCAGCGATATCCACCTGGAACCTCAGCGCAACGGTTTTTTCGTGCGGTTCCGCGTGGATGGGGTGCTGAAGACTATTCATGAGTTCCCCAGAACGGTCCAGTCCGCCATCACTTCCCGCATAAAAATCATGGCGAATATGGACATCTCCGAAAAGCGGCTGCCCCAGGACGGACAGATAAACATAGAACGCGAGGCGCGGAACATCGATCTGCGGGTGTCCATGCTGCCCGCCAAATACGGCGAAAAAGTGGTGATCCGGATATTGGATAAATCGGGAATGGCGTTGGGCCTTGAGACTTTGGGGCTGGAACCGGATATGCAGAGCACGTTCGAATCCCTGATAGAAAGCCCCCACGGTATCATTTTGGTCACTGGTCCCACCGGAAGCGGAAAGACCACCACGCTTTACTCGGTTTTAAGCAAGATCAGATCGCCGCTAAAAAACATTATAACGCTTGAAGATCCCATAGAATACGAGCTTCTTTGCGGCAGCGCCAATGAAATGGGGATTACCCAGGTGCAGGTGCACCCGAAGATAGGCCTAACTTTCTCCGCCGGTTTAAGATCCGCGCTCAGGCAGGATCCGGACGTAATAATGGTCGGAGAAATACGGGACAAGGAAACCGCTGAAACGGCCATGACCGCCGCGATGACCGGGCATCTAGTCCTGTCCACTCTTCACACCAACGACGCTCCCAGCGCTATGGGGAGACTTCTCGACATGGGCATTGAGTCATACCTGATGGTCGCCACCGTGAAAGGTATTCTGGCCCAGCGTCTTCTGCGTGTGGTGTGCGCAGGCTGCAAGGAAAGATACCAGCCTCCGCTCAGGGCCCTGAAAAGCATGTTCCCCGGCCGGCAGAACCTGGAAAGCGCCGTTTTCTACAGGGCAAAAGGCTGCCCGCGCTGCCAGGGGACGGGCTATCTGGGCAGGCACGGTATTTTTGAGCTTTTGGTGATGTCCGATGAATTAAAGCAACTTATTCACACCGGGCAGAATCTTGAGAGTATGCGTAAAATTCTGGCGGCCCAGGGATTAAAGTCTTTGCGGGAGAGCGGAATGGAACTGGTCTTTAAGGGGCTGACGACCGTGGAGGAAGTAGCAAGAGTAGTGGTGGATTAGCCCGAAAAATCCGTCCATCAAGGGCGGACGCCCGCTGAAATAGCGGATGCATTTTCCGGAAGGAGGCGCCCGCCGTTTCGCGCAGCAGAAAGGACGGGCAAAATTAAAAGTATGAAAGAACAGGCAAAGATACTGGTGGTGGACGACGAGCCCGGGATACGCGACCTGCTCTCATACGAGCTTTGTTCCCACGATTATCAGGTGGTTACGGCGGTCAACGGAGAGGAAGCCCTTGAAAAGGTCAGGAAGGAAAAATTCGATCTTGTCATCAGCGACATCAAAATGCCCAGGATGGGGGGCATTGAAATGCTGGATGCCATTAAAAAAATAAATCCCGATATTGAAGTCATTATGTCCACCGGGTACGGCACGATCGAGACGGCGGTAAGCGCTATGAAAATGGGAGCATATGATTTCGTGCAGAAACCGTTCAACCTTGATGAGATCTTCGCCATAATAGAGAAGGCCCTGGAAAAAAGCGAGCTAAGGGTCCTCCTTGGAGTTTACGAGGCGAGCAAGCACATCTTCTCTTCGATCAAGCTGGACGAACTCCTGCCCGTTATGGCCGGGCTTGCCGCCCAAATTCTTAAAGCCGATGATGCGGTCATTATGCTGCCGGACCGGGAGGGCCGGCTTGCCGTAGCGGCGGCCGCGGGGCTTAACGACTACAAGCGGAAGGAACCCCGCCTGTTACTGTGTGAAAGGGGCATGGATAAGGGCGCCCAGGCTTGGAAACCGGTCATAATTGACGGGCCGATGGATAAGGATCCGCGATTTTTGAACATAGGCGGTCTTCTCGACATCCGCTCTGCCATTGTGTTTCCGCTGGTGATAGAAGGGCGCCTCCTTGGGGTTTTAAATGTCAACCGCACCGTCAGGGAAGCGCCGTTTACCGCCTCCGACCTCCGGTATGCCTCCGTTTTCTGCGCCCAACTCGCCCAGGCCATTCACAACGCCACCCTTTACCTGGAACTGGACAACAAGATGCGGGAGCTCCGGCAAATGCAATCCCAACTGGTGGAATCTGAAAAGCTGGCCGCCATCGGAAAACTTGCGGCCGGGGTGGCTCATGAGATCAATAATCCCCTTGCCGGAATCATGGGCTTCACGGAGTTGCTGCTTCAGAGCAATGAGCTCTCTGTGGGCCAGCGCGAAGACTTGCAGTCCATTATGGAGCAGAGCCAGCGCTGCCGCAGGATCGTGCAGAATCTCCTGCAATTCAGCCGCAGAAAAACCGGGAAAACCGAAACCATCAATCTGGGCCGGCTGCTGGAAGCAAGCCTGCAATTAATGAATTATGATCTGCTCCAGTCTAATATTGAGGTTCAAAAATATTTCCCCGACGATCTTCCCGCCGCGCTGGGGGATCCGGCGCAGCTGGAGCAGGTATATCTGAACCTTATTGCCAACGCGCGGCAGGCGATGGAAGGCAAAAAGGACGCGGTTATAAAGATCAGCGCCTCCAGTGAGGCCGGCCAGGTCGTTCTGCGGTTTGAAGATAACGGCTGCGGCATTCCCCCTGAAAATCTCGGCAAAGTCTTTGATCCTTTTTTCACCACCAAGCCGGTTGGCCAGGGAACGGGGCTTGGACTATCCATCTCTTACGGGATCATTCAGCAGCACAAGGGAACGCTCCGGGTGGAAAGTCAAGTCGGCAAGGGAACCGTCTTTATCATAACTCTCCCGATCACGCGGGACCCATCAAGTATGGAGGCGGCTTTATGAAAACCCTGTTGTGGCCGGCTATGGCCGCGGGATTGTTGCTTCAGCAGACCCTGAGCGTCCGGGCGGAGGGAAATGGCGACTTTAATTTTTTTGAGGAAGAAAATAAACTAATGGTCGCTACCCTGCGTGAGCAGACGCCTGAACAGGCGCCTTCCATTGTTTTTATTGTTACGCGCCATGATATTGAGGCCTACGGGGCCAGGGATCTGGCGGATATCCTGCGCCTTGTGCCCGGTTTTGAATTCGGCGTAGATGTGTATAGCGAGGCCGGCCCGGTATTCCGAGGAATCTGGGTGGAAGAGGGGAAGTTGCTTCTGATGATCAACGGGATAATGCAGAATGAGCTGGGTTTCGGTAATTACAGCTTTTTCGGGTCTATCCCGGCCTCAATGATCGAAAAAGTGGAGATTATCCGCGGGCCCGGCAGCGCGGTTTACGGTGGTTTTGCGGAAGTGGCTGTTATAAATGTCATAACCCACCAGCCGGAAAAATTAAACGGGATGCGTGTCAACGGCGATTTGAGCGCGGTCTCACGCTACGGGAACGTCAGCTATGGAAGCCGGACCGAGACCATGCGCGTCGCGGCTCATATAGGACAGGGTGAGACGCTTTTATCGCGGCGAGATTATACGGATTTTTTCGGTAACCGGCTTGGGCTTGACCGTAACACGGCCTATAGGCGGTGGCAGCATCTTATAACGGAAGCTTCCGCAAAAGATCTGACGATCCGTTATCAACGCACCTCCTTTACTTTCGGCGCGCAGGATACCTTTACTACGATTCAACCGGCGGTCAACGGCATAAATCTGGAACAAACGAATAATTACAATGACGTGACGCATCTTGATTACAACGCAAAGATCTCCGATAGTCTGGAGATCAATCCACTTTTTGAGTACACCCGTAATAATACGTGGAATTTTAACTTCCCCGCCAGCATTGACGGCTACCTGGAGGGGTCAGGCACTACGTTATGGCGCTACCGCGGGGAGATCTCGGCCGTCTATGAAACGCCATGGTCGGCTGAAATGAGATTAGGGGGCGGCTATATCCGGGACGGAGTGGAAAATGTGGCCTCCGACGGCACCCCGGGGCTGCAGCTTTCGGCGGATCCCGCCGATCGCTCCGACCACACTTATACTTCCTCTACCTTCGGCTTGTTCCAATACATGCAGCAGGCGGGCCCGGTAGGCCTGACGGCGGGAGGCCGTTATGAAGACACCAGCTTTGGCGCCGCTTTTGCTCCACGGGCCGGATTAACCTATGTCCACAACGCTTTTAACGCGAAGCTGCTTTATGGAAGAGCTTTCAGGATCCCGCTCCCCTGGCAGGCTTTCTCCAGGGTTCTCACCTTTAATGGAGATCTTAAACCTGAGATCGCCAATACTACTGAAATGGAAATAGGCTATAAATTCAAACCCCAGCTGAAGGGGAAGCTCAATGTCTTTTTCATCAATATCAACAAACCTGTGGTTTACCTGGGAGCCGTTAATGAATATGTGAATCTGGGGCGGATAATATCCAAAGGAATTGAAGCGGAACTTAGAATGAATTATCCCAGCTATGGCGGTTTCGCCAATTTTTCCTATACCGCTCCGGGACACAGCACCTCCCCGGGATTTGTTACCTCATCCAAAAACCGTTTTTTGGCCACTCCCCCCGTCAAAATCAGCTTCGGGACGTATTACAGGGCCGGATACTTTGAATTTGCTCCCAGCGCCACTTACCTCGATCATCGGGCGGGACAATCCCGGTATTCCGCAAACGATCCGGCCGGTATTCCGGGGACAACCGATTACAAAGCGATTATTTTGACCGACATGAATATCACCGCGCGCGACGCGCTTAAGGATATTGATATCCATTTGGCGGGGCATAATATTTTCAATGCGCGTTACACCCTTATCCAGCCTTATTACGGGGCTCACGCGCCTATGCCGGCGCAGGATCGTGAAATAACTTTAGGATTTACCTGGCATCTCTAAGCGGTTATTCGGAAAACCTGGTAGGGAGCGCGGCGGACGATCCGGATAATGCAAGGCGGCGTATGCAAACCATAGTCATATGAATACAAAACGACAGAGTGTTTTCACCTTGATATCAATACTTTGCCTGCTGACTGGCGGAATCGGGCGGGCCCATGAGGTTGTTGCGGTTCTGAGTTCGGATTCGCAATATTACCTGGAAGCTTTTCATGGCTTTCAGGATGCCTGGGGGCATCCGGTCACTTCCTTTAATATGCGGACTGAAACCCCGGCAATAACCGAAAAGACCCAACTGGTGGTCGCTTTCGGAGGAAAAGCCTCTTCGCAACGCTATCCGGCCAAAACGCTGGTTGTTTCATGCATGACACTGGTTGCGGGGCTAAAGCGGAACGAAGGCGGGAACCGTTATTTTTATATTTCGATGGCGCCGCATCCCGGCCTGATTTTCTCCAAAATTAAGATGCTTCAGCCGTCCTTAAAACGCCTGGCAGTGTTTTGGACCTCCAATTCTCTGGAGGACTATATCGGGCAAATGCGGAAAGCGGCCTTTCACAGTAACGTTGAATTGGCCCTGATAAAACTGGACGATCCGGATGCCCTTCCGGAACAGCTTCGGAATATTCATGGTGAAATAGACGCTATATTCCTGCCGCCTGATCCGATCCTGGTTAACGTCGCAAACTTTGCGACGATCAGGGATTTTTCAGCGGCCAGGCATATTCCCTTCTATGCTCCGACCGAAGGCCTGGCCGAAAAAGGAGCGACAGTCTCCATTGCCAGCGACTTCTATGAAATGGGGCGCAGCGCGGCCCTGACCGCCCGAGAGTTGCTCAAGGACGCCAGACGGATAGAGACGGTCATCTATCCGGATAAGGTCAGAATTGCCGTCAACTTAACGGCGGCCGGGAATTCAACTCTCCAGGTTACGCCTGAGTTGTTGCAGAAGGCGGACAAGGTTTTTCCATGACGATTTCGGAAGATATCGGCAATAGTAAAGTGGATTAACCCATATTAGGGAAGTTAAAGAGGGGAACTTTTATGAAATTATTGAAAATAGCGTTTATAAGCATTTTGTTTACAGGGCAACTGCCGGCTACCGGCGCGGAAAACGGCGACGCCTTCAGTTTTTTTGACGAGGAGTCGCGGGTGATAACTTCCTCGCGGCGCGCCCAGAGAATAACCGAATCGCCTTCGGCCATTTCAGTTATAACGGCGGAGGATATAAGGCTTATGGGGGCGCGCAGCGTGGCGGAAGCGCTTAATCTGATCCCGGGAGTGGATCTGCGCTTTAACAATCAGAATGCTTTCGGCGGGGGCATCAGAGGGGCCGAACAGTCATACGCGAATAAAATAATCCTTATGATAGACGGGCGAAACTGGACAGTTGACGCCTATACCGTCCCGGCCCTGGACGAGTTGCCGGTCACGCTTGAAGATATCAGCAGAATAGAGGTGCTAAGAGGGGCCGGTTCGTCTTTATACGGTTCCGGGGCCATGTTCGGAGTCATAAACATAATAACGAAACGGGCGGCGGAGGCCCAGGGCGCATACATAAACGCCGTCGCCGGGACGTATTATCAGGGCTCGGTCCGCTACGGCGGAACGGTTGACGCAAACACGCAATACAGGATCAGCGCGGAGGCTCTAACGGTTGACCGTTATGCCGTAGGCGGCACCGCTTTAAGGAGCGCTCCCGGAGTCAACGCGAGATTGGAACATGGATTTCAAAACGGAGCCCGGCTTGATCTTGACGGAAATTACCGCCGTTCGCAAACGGAGGCCTTTTTTTCATCCGCGGATCTGGCGGCCGCGGGCGCAAATTATACCGACGGGGAATTTACGGCGCGCGGCGACTTTCAGTATAAAACCGGACACACCAGCCCGATCAACGGAGATATGTCTTTCACCATGGATCGTTCCGCTCTGGACGTTCAGCAGTCATTCGAACCGGTTGACAACAACAAACTGCTGGTAGGCGGCAATGTAACGCAGTTAAACGTAGCCGCGGCTCAGATCGGCGGCCATCGCGAAAAGACGATTCTGGCGGGTTTCTTTGAGGATTCCCACCGTTTCGGGGATATCCTCCTTAACGGCGGAGCGCGCATTGACAGGGATCCGGAAGTACCGGATGCGATCTCCCACCGCGTCGGAGCAATATACGCGTTTAGCGACAAACAGTCGCTCAGATTCACCTGGGGCAAAGCTTTCCGCAGTCCGGACCTCATTGAATCCTACATAAATACCACACTGGACGGGGGATTCGGCGTTCCGGTGAACATGAACGGCAACAGCGGTCTCCAAATTGAAAGCGCCCAGACTTATGAACTGGGATATCATGGAATGCTGAAATCCGATGTCAATTTGTCGGCTAACATGTTTTACGCCAAGCTCAAAGATCCGATTATGCTGTCCCCCGTTTCCTATCTGCCCGCGCCGCTTGATTACGTGCCCGCGCTGCTGCGCAGCGACAATTTGGGCAACGTAAAGCAATACGGCGCGGAAATTGAGATCCGGACCCAATTAAGCGATTGCCTTACCGGCCTGGCGAACTACACATATATGAAAAGTGAAACCCACGACGGCAGGACGGATGCGCAACTTGTAGACACTACGCCCAGGCATATGGCCAACGCCCAGCTTCGCGGCCAGTTCCGTAACGGATTCAGCGCCAATGCCTGGGTACGCTATCGCGGGACTTCAAACTGGGCGGCAAACACCACCGCATATCCGTGGTCCAATTCATCAGCCACGCTCAATGTCCGCATAGGCTATGAATTCGGCCTCTATGGCGGCAAAGCGGAAGCCGGCCTCTCGGTTTATAATGTGGCAAATCATGCGATCAATGATATTCCGGGCTCTGACGGCATTTTACGGAGAGTGACAGCGGACCTGACTTACAGATTCTAGGAGCCTGTCCGACATAAGGCTTTCATGCCGAAATTGTCGATTTTGAAGCCGAGCCGAAGCAACGCGAAACGAGCAGGCTCCAATGAACCTGTAAGTTGAGCGGTGCGAAGGCGCAGGCAAAAAGCGGCAATTGCAGGCGAAATTGCTTATGTCGGACAGTCTCCTAGGCAAGCTGCCACATTTATGAAAGACAAAAACAAACGCGCACTCATAGTCTTGACGGCGCTGTTATGTCCGTTAACCATCCTCCCGGCGAATGCGCAGGAGATAGTCGCTGTTTTGAGCTCGCAGTCCCCCTACTATCTTGAAGCTTTCAACAGCTTTCAGGACGCCATAGGCCGTCCTGTCGAGTCTTTTGATATTGAGAAAGCTCCATTTGTAATAAGCGCCGCGACAAAAGTGGTTGTAACCTTCGGAGGAAAGGCCGCGGCACGCGAATATCAAACCGGAACGCGCATCGTTTCCTGCATGGCTCCGGCCGTGGAACTTAGCCGGAGCAATTACGCCGATCGCTATTTTATCCCGATGTCCCCGCATCCCGGCCGGCTGCTGTCTAAATTACAAGTCGTCCAACCTGAGCTTAAAAGTCTTGTCATATTCTGGATTTCCGAATCCATGAGAGAATATCTGCGGCAAATGCGGAAGGATGCGGCTTCCCTGGGCATAACGTTGACCGAGGTGCGGCTTAAAAACGCGGACGAGCTTCCGGAGCGGCTCCGCGGCATGCCGGGTACGATAGACGCCATATTTTTCCCGCCGGATCCGCTTCTTGTAAACGTGCAGACCTTTGGAACCGTCAGGGATTTTTCCGAGCAAAATCATGTCCCGTTCTACGCTCCGACCGAAGCTCTTGTCGGGAAAGGCGCCACCGCTTCGGTTTCAAGCAGCTTTGAGAGCATGGGACGCGGCGCGGCCCGCATGACCTCACGGCTGCTCAACGGAGAAACAGTGGGGCGGACCGCTTACCCGGAAGAAATCCGGCTGGCCGTAAACCTGAAGGCCGCCGACCGCGCCGGACTTAAGATCACTCCTGAAATGCAGGCGAAAGCGGACAAGGTGTTCCCATGAAACTCTTAACCAAGCTTTTTCTTTTTTTTGTTCCGTTGACCCTGCTTCTGATCGGCTCGGCGGCGATCATCTCCAGAAGCGGCATGCGCAGGATTCTGGTGAGTGAGGTTAATAGCCGCGGCCTGGCCCAGATCTCCGGCAATACGCAGGCCCTCTCCAGGGCTTTTGAATCCAAAACCGAGGCCGCCCTTCTGCCGCTTTTGCAGTCCCTGAAAGAGCAGACCCAGGGCGCGCAAGTTGCGGCGTTGGCCCAGACGGGGCGCGTAATGGCGCACACGAACGTGATGGAAAAAAACAAAATCTACTCCAATGCCCTCACAACCCGGATGCTGCGTTCCGATCTCCCTGTTTCACAGGAAACCGACGTAAAAGGAGAAAAGATCCTAGCCCTTTCATCGCCGGTGTGGCGCGAAGAAGAAGAGGAAAAAGAGGATTTTCTGCTCTCGGCCGGAGATAAGCCCAAAAAACAGCGCCTCGGCACCATAATACTGCAAATGCCGCTAATCCGCACGCTCAAGCTTGAAAACAGGCTTTTTATGCGTCAGATGGCGTTACTTATTCTGGCGGTCGGAGGACTTTCGCTGGGTCTGATATTTTTCGCGATATTTGTGATATTAAGGCCGGCGAGGCGCCTTGCGGCCGGCATCTCAAAAGTCAGCGAAGGGCAGTACGGGCTGATCGTTCCGGTGGTCGCACAAGATGAGCTTGGCCAACTGACCGCGGCTTTTAACCGCATGGCCAAAAATCTGAGCGACACAACCGTTTCCCGTGACACACTGGTGGAGGAAGTTGCCGAGCGCAGGCGCGTGGAAGCGGCCTTGCGTGAAACGGAGGAAAAATTCAGGATACAATTTGAAGGGGCGATGGACGCTATCTTCCTGGCGGACGCCGAAACCGGTCTGTTAATAGATCTGAATATTGAAGCGGCAAAATTGGTCGGCTGGGAAAAATCGGAGCTTATCGGACGGCATCAGCGGATTCTTCATCCTCCCGCACGACCTGGGGAGGAATCGTCAGAAGACAGTTTTAAACGCCAGCTTACTGGGCAACAAGGCCGGCTTCTGGAGATGCAGGTTGTTACCAAAACCGGGGAAATAAAAGAAGTCGCCATAATGGCAAATCTGCTTGAGATCAGAGGCAGGAAGGTTTTACAGGGTATCTTCCGCGACGTCACAGAACGCAAGAAGGCGGAAATAGAACTTCGGAAAAGAGAAGAATTGTACCGGACCACCTTTGAAACTACCGGCATGAGCACGGTTCTATTGGAAGAAGATGCCGTTATCAGCCTTGCCAACGCGGAATTTGAAAGACTCTCCGGATATTCAAAACCGGAGATAGAAGGAAAGAAAAAATGGACGGAGTTTGTGGTGAAGGAAGATCTGGAAAGAATGCTCACGCAGCATGGTTTGAGGCGGGAACACCCCGCTGCCGCCTTGACGCAATATGAGTTTCATTTCATAACCAGATCCGGAGAGATCCGCAACATTCTTCTTTTCATCGCTATGATACCCTCCACAAAAAGAAGCATCGCCTCGCTTATGGATATCACCGAACGCAAACGCCTTGAGTCGTCGCTTCTGCAATCTGAAAAGATGTCGGCTGTGGGCCAGCTTGCCGCCGGCGTGGCTCACGAGATAAACAATCCGCTGGGAATAATCCTGGGTTTCGCGCAAAGCGTGGTCAAACGAATTAAGAATGAGAATGATCCTTTGGCGCTTCCGCTTAAGACCATAGAACGGGAAGCGGTAAGATGTAGGAATCTGGTTCAGAACCTGCTTGTTTTCTCAAGGGCTTCCAATAGCGCTCAGTCGGATGCGGTTGACTTAAATGCCGCCGCGGAAAGCGCCCTGTCCCTGATCCTGGCCCAGACTAAGACGCACAATGTGGAACTGGTTCAGGAGTTGGTTCCCGGTCTCCCGCGAATTCGTGTCAATATAACCCAGTTCCAGCAGATCCTCATCAATCTGGCCAATAACTCCATTGACGCGATGCCCCAGGGGGGGACGCTCACTATCGGCACCTCTCTTTCCCGTAAACGGTCCGGCTATGTGGAGCTCCGGGTCCGGGATACCGGCTCCGGCATTCCGAAAGAGCTTCAAAAGAAGATATTCGAACCCTTCTTTACCACCAAAGAAGTTGGGAAAGGCACGGGGCTGGGACTTTCACTGGTGTATGAGATAGTGCAAAAGCACGGCGGAACCATTGAACTGGAAAGCGAAGAGGGGAGGGGGACGGAATTCACCGTTTCCCTGCCCATTCGCTCCGCTGGAATGTCCGCTGCGGCGCCGGCAAAAGTATGAGACGCGAAACTGTGGTTTTAGAGCTTGCGGTTGCGATCGGTCCAGTGCCCGGCGTCGGCCAGGACCTGGAGCCGGTGCTAGACAAACCGAACCCGGAAAATCCAGGTGCCGGCCCGGTATGAGACTTTCGACCCGGATAGGGACGTGGTTAACAAATCGGACATCCGTTGGACTCCCCTCGGCCTTAATTATTTCATACGGGGATATGAGCCTGGAACGCAGGTCAACTATATTTTCAAACGCGAGAGGGCAGGTAGTATACGCAACGACGCTTTATATTTACTTCTACAATTGCTATTTTGATTAGATAAACGGGAGGAGTGTAGGTAGGTATGTCCGCATGACATGGATCGCGATTCTGGCTGCGTAAATAGCGCTTTTGCCGTTATGGTCGTCAGCGGAGAACGGCGGAGCAGGATTCGGGTTAACTCCAAAGGCAGTGTGTGACTGGAAGATTATGAAAAAAACCAAGTTAAGCGACCTTAAATTCGAGGATCTGTTCCGGCGGGAACCTGAAGCGGGCCGGTTGTTTTTTAATAACAGGCGCGCTCTTATTTTTGACGCGGCGACCATGGGGGTTTTGCGCCGGCAGCTTCTCAGTACTATGGGTTGGGAACTGGCCATGGGAGTTCTCAGCCGGTTCGGGTATGAACATGGATCGAATGACGCCGAAATGCTGGGCAGGAAGTTTAACTGGGAGACCGACACCGACTGGCTGGCATCCGGTCCGTTCCTCCATACACTGGAAGGCCTGGTGCATGTAACTCCGCAGAAAATAGAGTTTGACCGCGGGACGGGGCATTTCCATATGCACGGTATATGGCTGAATTCTTATGAAGCCGAAACACATCTGAAGCTGTTCGGCCTCAGCGCCGCCGGCCCGGTCTGCTGGACGCTTGCCGGGTATGCCTCCGGCTATGCCAGTAGTTTTTTCGGCAAGAGTCTTCTGGCAATTGAAACCGAGTGTGTCGGCAAAGGCGACGCGCGTTGTTACTTCGAAATCCGGCCGGTCGAGAAATGGGGGCCGGAGGCTTTGCCGTATCTGAGCGCCCTCCAGGCTGTTAATGTCGCCGAGCGGTTACGCGAGTCGGAATCCCGTTTTTATGATATTGCGCTCAGTTCAAGCGATTGGATCTGGGAGATAGATGCGGACGGTCTGTATACTTACTGCAGTCCGGGGGTGACAAAGATATTGGGGTACACGCCCGGAGAGCTTACCGGCAAAAAGCATTTTTACGATTTCTTCGCCCCGGAAGAGCGGGAACAGCTGAAAACCTCTCAACTTGAAATCTTTTCAAGAAAGGCGGATTTTAATCTTTTTGTGAGCAGAAACCTTCATAAGAACGGAGAGATGGTGATTCTGGAGACAAAAGGAGTGCCTATTCTGGACAGAGGCGGGATACTTTTAGGGTATAGGGGTTCCGTTACCGATATTACCGAGCGAAAACGTCTTGAGGCGTCGCTCCTGCAATCTGAAAAATTGTCCGCGGTAGGCCAGCTCGCCGCCGGGGTGGCGCACGAGATAAATAATCCGCTGGGGATCATTCTCGGTTTCGCGCAAAGCGTAGTCAGAAAAATAAAAGAGGACGATGCTCTGGCGCTCCCGCTTAAGACCATAGAACGGGAAGCGATCCGTTGTAAAAACCTGGTTCAGAACCTGCTTGTTTTTTCAAGAGCTTCCAAAAGCGAGACATTGGAGGAGCTGGACTTAAATACCGCTATGGAGGGCGTCTTGTCTTTGATCCTGGCTCAAGCCAAAGCGCGCAATGTGGAACTGGTCAGGGAGCTGGGCTCCGGCTTACCCAAAGTTAATGCCAATCAAATCCAGTTGCAGCAGGTTGTCCTTAATCTGGCCCATAACGCCATTGATGCGATGCCCAAAGGGGGGACGCTTACCATCAGGACCGCGCTTCCCGGCAGGCGGCCGGGATATGTGGAACTCCGGGTTCTGGACACCGGCACTGGCATTCCGAAAGATTTGCAAAAGAGGATATTTGAGCCTTTTTTTACAACCAAAGAAGCGGGAAAGGGTACTGGCCTCGGACTATCACTGGCATATGAGATAATCCACAAGCACGGAGGGGCCATTGAACTGGAAAGCGAAGAGGGACAGGGGACGGAATTTACCGTTTATCTGCCCGTTCACTCCGCGGCAACGTTATTGGCGGGGGGGGCCGCATGACCGGCAGTGAAAAGCACATTCTTGTAGTGGATGATGAACAGGGGTTTCACGACCTATTCAGATTTGTCCTGGAGCCTTTGAGGTTTAACGTCCACTCCGCTTATGATGGCGTGGAGGGCCTTGAGCGCTTCCGGGAACGGAACTATGAAATGGTGTTTCTGGACGTTCACATGCCGAAGATGACGGGGCCGGAGCTTATGAAGCTGCTCAAGGAAATAAAGCCTTTACAACTGGTGGTGATAATGAGCAGCGGTTCCGATTCCCGCCAAGTCTTTGAAAAGGCCGTCAAAGAAATGGGGGCGGTAGCCTGCATGTATAAGCCTTTTGAATTGGATCAGGTCATGAAGCAGCTTGAAAGTATTCCGCGCGCATAAAATAAATTTATGGACAAAACAATCCTGATAGTTGACGATGAGCAGGGATACCGTGATCTGCTGCATATGGAACTTTCCGATCAGGGCTACACCGTCCTGACGGCCGCCGGCGGGTCCGAGGCTTTGGAGATCCTGAAAAGAGAGGGCGTGGCCCTCATCATTACGGACATGAAAATGCCTAAAATGGACGGGCTTGACGTGGTGATCGCCAGCAGGCGGCTGCGCCCGGGGATCCCCATTATTCTGATGACGGGATACGCCATAGAAGAGCGCGTCCAGGAAGCGCTCACAAGAAAAGCCAGCGTCTGTCTGCGCAAGCCTTTCAATATCAACGAACTGACGGACCTGGTAAAAACTACGGTGTCTTAGGCTGGCGCCGTTTCCGCCGCGAAGGGGAAAACTCAACTGAATTTTTCAGGTTAACAGTCCGCGGAAACCTGCCTGGTAGTTCGTATGGCGCAAAAACAAAGCGGATAAACTAAAAATAACCGTCCCGGAGGACTGCGATGCCCAAGAAGATACTATTGGTGGAAGACGACCGCAAGATGCTGGATGTTATGCGGCGTTACCTTGAGAACCGCGGCTTTTCCGTTGTTTTTACCGACAACGGCTCCGAGGCGCTGATGTTTGCGCGCGATTCGAAACCGGACCTTGTAGTGGCGGATGTCGGGCTGCCGGGGCTTGACGGCTTCGGTTTGTGCAAAGCCATAAAATGTTCGGCCGAAACAGCCTCCTTGCCGGTAATAATAATTTCGGGGGGGAAGACGGAAGAATCCGACATCGTGGCCGGCTACGACAAAGGCGCCGACGACTATCTTACCAAGCCTTTCGCCTTCTCCGTGCTGGCGGCAAAGATAAACGCCGTGCTGCGGCGTTACGGTGTCGGTACCAGCCCCGGCGCCAGTAAAATACGTGAGCAGGGGCTTGAGCTTGATCCTGCCGCCCGCACTATGAAGCTGGGCGGTAAATTGGTCCCACTGACCCGCAAAGAGTTTGATCTGCTTACCCTCATGCTGGAGAAAAAGGGGCGGATACTCGGGGTGCCTTACATGCTGGAAACGGTCTGGGGCTGCGACATGGCCACCTATGATAACCCCCATACGGTTGAAACCCATATTTCCACCTTAAGAAAAAAACTTGGTCCCAAGCTTGCCGCCCGGCTGGTGAGCGTAACGGGGCACGGTTATAAATTTGAATAAAAGGGAAATGTGAAACAACAAGCGCAAAAAAAGGCCGGTTGGATGCCGGAAATGAAAAAGATGGAAGCCCTTGGCAGGCTATCCCGTAAGGTGGCGCACGATTTTAATAATATCCTGGGAGTCATAGATGGTTATACCACGCTGGTCATGAGCAGTGTTAAGGAAAATGATCCCTTAACGCAGGATTTGCGGGAAATACGCGCGGCCGTAGTCAAAGCCGCCGCTTTTACAAAACACCTTCTGATTTTCAACGGCAGGCTGACGCTGCCCAAGACGCGTTGCGGAGTTAACGAGATAATAGCGGATACGCTGAAAAGGAAGGAATTGGCCCCGGGCGGCGGCTTTAAGATTGAACAGCGGCTTGCGCCTGAACTGCCCGGCATAATGGCCGTCGCGGTTCAGTTGGAGCAGGTGGCGGCAAATCTGCTGCTTAACGCGCGCGAGGCCATGACCGGCGGCGGAACCGCCGTCATAAGCTCTTTAGTGTTGCGGCTTGATGGTGAGGCGGTTAGATCACCTAATCGGGGAGAGGCCGGGCCGCTGTTTATAAAGATTTCCGTCCAGGACAGCGGCACGGGAATAAGCGCGGAAGTCTTTGATCGTCTCTTTGAACCCCTGTTCTCAACCAAAGGAAAAGGCAACGGCGCGGGCCTGGGACTTTCCACGGTTTACGACTTGGTAAAACAGCATAACGGCTGGGTAGAGGTGCAAAGCGCGCCCGGCTGCGGCAGCGAATTCTCGGTGTTCCTGCCGGCGATAAACGGTCAGCCTGAAAAATTCAGTTGAATTTTTCCCTTCGCGGAGCTCAGGTGCGCTTCGCGCGGCAGAGGGCCGCGCATTTTCAACTTTTATCATATGAATTTATCACACTTTACCAGAAAACGCGAAGAGACCGCGGATTTTTCAAAGAGTAATTATGAAGTGGTGTTCTCGGTTTTTATGGTGGTGCTCGCGTATTTTTACCGTCAGAGCCCGCTGATTTCCTACCCCGAAGTTCTTTACCTCTTTATGTCGCTGCTGGCGGCCAACTTCGCCTTTAACCGCATTTTGTCGGAGCGCAGTAAAATAAGCCTCTGGCTGGTGGACGTTATGCTGCTTTGCAATATCGGTATAATAACCGCCATACTTTTAAAATCAGGCGGATACCTGTCGTATTTCTGGGTATTATACCTGTTGCCTATCTTTACCGCCGCATTGACCGGGCGATTGCCGGAAGTTTCGATCAGCGCCGGTTTGTGCGTTCTGGCGCTGGGGATATCCTCGTTGGGGCCGGTCCGGGTGGAAACCGCGCAACTATTCGCCTTTTTCACTAAGCTCGCGGTGTTTGTGTTCTCGGCTTTCGTTATATACCGTATGTCGCTGGCCAAGAGGCGCATGGAAACGGAGGTTACATTCAAGCGCTTCCAGGTGGAAAAACTTCTGGCAGCCGTATCCGAACATGATTCCAAGGCGAGGATGGAGGCCTCGGCGGCCGAAGTCGGGCGTATGACGGCGAGCCTGCTGCACGATCTCGGTAACGTGGTTTCAATAATTCTGATGTCCGCGGAGATAATGGTAAAAGAAAAGACTCCAGATTTGAAAGATGTACAGCGTGTGCAACAGGCGGCCCGGATGGCTAAATGCATCATAGACGGTTCCCTCGCGCTGATAAAGGGCGACCGGTATGAGTTCAGTCCGGCGCCGTTACAGCCACTGATGGAAAACGCCGCAGCCATCTTTGCCATGCAGGCCCGCGGTAAAGGCGTGAAGATATTAATGGGTATAGAGGAAGGTCTGCCCGATATAAAAATGAGCGCTCCGCATATGCAGCGCGTGTTCATAAATACAATAGCTAATTCTCTGTTGTTCTTAAAATCGGGGGGAATAATAAGCCTGAAGGCGGTGCGGACGGGGAATTTAATCCAGGTTTCCATAGAAGATGATGGGCCGGGGTTTACGCAGCCGCTGCTTGTGCGCGGGATAACCGCTTTCGGCACAACCCGCAAAGAAAAAGGCGGTACCGGCCTCGGGCTTTTCAATTCAAAGGAAATAGTGGAAAAACACGGAGGGAAGTTTTCCATACGCAACAATCAGCCCTCTGGTGCGGTGGTGGAATTTACCCTTCCTGTAGCCGGTTCGGTCTAACAGTCTGCTGATAATCCAAATCCTGCAATTCAAGCTCAATTGTGCCGGCGATTTAAACGCTGGTGCCGGTGATCATTTCTCCCCCATAAATTATTTGAGGAAAATTTAAGCTTTTACTGAAGTTTAGCGGAGCTTCTGTAAGTATGCTATAAGGGGAGGAATTTATGAGTAATATTAACCTGAAAAATTCAGTTGAATTTTTCCCTTCGCGGAGCTCAGGTGCGCTTCGCGCGGCACACACCCTCGAAAACCCGGCGCGCATTGCGCTTGGTTTTCGACCCGCCGCCGCGGGGAATCCTGCATTTTTTTGTTCACCTGATCTTCCAAAGGGAACCAAGTTGAACTGCAGGATTCGGGTTAATTTCGGAGTTGCAGCGGCGCTTGTCTGTGCGCTGGCTTTCCCCGCCTCCAGTGCCGGTAGTGAGGAGTATAAATATCTTTCAAAGAGAATTGTTAACTGCGCGAAAATAAACGACATCAACAAAATCGGCGTATTGGGGTTTACGCCTAAAGGGGGGGCGGAGAAAAATGAAACGGAGTATGTTACGGAAAAAATCAGCACATATCTGGCCGGCAATAAAAAACCGGCGCTGATCGAAAGGTCTTTGCTTGAAAAAGTCCTGAAAGAAGCTAAGCTCTCTTCCGCGGCGAATGATCCGGCGGATAATGCGAACATGCTTCAGAATATCCTTTCGGTTGACGCCATAGTAACGGGGACGGTGTTTGCCGCCGGAACAACGCTTAAAATTCTGGCCAGACTTATTGACATGAAAACAGGCAGGGTGCTTTTGGCGGTGGAAACTGAAACAGAGCGGGGGTGGTCGGAGTTCCCTGAAATCCCCGACCTTTCAACGGAAATATCCGAAATTACCGTTCACAGTTTGCCGTCGGGTTGGAACACCGCTGCGCTGCCCTCCATATCCCGTGATTTCAGGGACTCGATTTCAGATTCCGAAGATAGTTCCTGTTCCGGCAAAAGGCGGCATCTTGCGAAATTGAATTCGGAGCTTGTGGATGCAAAGGCCAGATATTGGGCCGCAAAAATGAAAGCCCCGGGGTTCAGCCGGCGGAATCTGAAAAGGAATCCAGGCGGCGAAATAGCAGATTCCGAAGTGAAAGCCAGGTTCTATAAGTTGCTGGCGGCTTATTATGAAGGCGAAACATCCGCGTTTCCGGATCCGGAAAAATTATCAGCGATTTTAGACTTAATGAAAATGGAAGAACAGGTTTCAAACGAATGCGGGCTATACTAGGAGGGGGATATGAACAAAACGCTTATGGTGGCTGATGACGATAAAACTTTTCACCGCATAATAAGCCGGGTGTTTGAAGGCACGGGTTGGTGCGTGGAAACCGCTGACGACGGTGTGAAGGCTTTGGAAAGTATTACCAGCCGGCCGCCGGATATAATACTGCTTGACCTCAACATGCCGCGCCTGGGCGGTAGAGAGCTGTTGATGCATATACGCGCCAATCCGCGGCTGGCTATGATACCGGTGATAATATTGAGCGGGGACGGCGCGCCCAATGAGCAGGCCCTGGAATTCGGCCTCGGCGCGGACGATTTCATTCAGAAACCTTTTAATAACCTTGACCTTATATCAAGAGTTGAGAGCGCGGCTAACCGGGCCCGGCGCATGCTGTCCGCAAATCCGCTTACATTCCTGCCCGGCAGCCCGGCCATACAGGAGGAGGCCGTACGGCGCATAAAAGAGAGCGGACCGCTGGCTTTTTTCTATATAGACATAGATAACTTCAAAGCCTATAACGATGCCTACGGTTATCTTAGCGGCGATAATGTCCTGAAGGGCGCCGCTGATCTGTTGACCGGGTTACAGGCTGAATTCAGGAGGGAAGATATTTTTGTGGGGCATATAGGCGGGGATGATTTTGTGCTGATGTCCGGCCCGGTCCGGGCCGAAGACCTGGCCCGGCGCATAGCCGTCAAGTTTGACGCGCTGGCGCCCGGTTTTTACAGCGAAGTTGATCGGGCGCGCGGCTTTATAGCTTCCAGGGATCGTTCCGGGGCGACCCGGGAATTCCCGCTTATGACGCTCAGCATCGCTATAGTTACAAATGAAAAACGGACACTGGAGCATTACGCTAAGATTGTGGATATAGCCGGGGAGACAAAAAAATATCTGAAGGGAATGCGGAACCGCTCCGGCAGCGTTTACTTAAAAGACAGGAGAACCGATTGATGCGGCCGCGGAAGCCGCGGAGCGGGAATCGATGTGGCTATCCTGGGGTGGAATGCAATGGCTACAATACTTGTGATAGACGATGATGCGATAGTGCGCGACGCGCTTTCCATTTTTCTTGTGCGCGCCGGGCACAAGGTCCTTACAGCCGCCGATGGCCTCAACGGTTTGCAGGTTTTTAAGAACAATTTTCCGGACCTCGTGGTTCTTGACAGAAACCTGCCTGCAATGTCGGGTGCGGGCGTGTTATCCCATATACGCAAGATCTCAACAACAGTTTCCGTACTGGTGCTTAGCGGTTATAATGCCCGGGAGGATGTGGGCTCCTGTCTTCGCAACGGCGCGAACATTTTTCTTTCTAAAGGAGACGGACTTTCTCTTGTGCTCGCCGAGATAGACAGGCTGGTGTGCGTTCAGCGCAAAGAGGAACCACATCCGGGGAAGGCTGTTAAACAAGCGGAGAGTCCCACGGTCAAAACCGCGTCCGGCCCGGTTTCCGGGCGTGTGCTCATTGTTGATGACGACGCTGAAACCCGCATGGTTTTGCGCCGTTTTTTGTCTTCGCTGTTCTGTGAAACCCTTGAGGCCGCGGGTGGAACTGAGGCGCTTGAACTTGCGCGCGCTAAAAGGCCGGATATCATTCTGCTGGATATTAATATGCCGAAAAAAGACGGTGTTGAAGTGCTTCGAGAACTGTCGCAGGAAATGCCTGAAACCGGGTTTATTATGATTACCGGCAATGAAGACGATGAAGTTGCGCGCGAATGCCTGGAATTGGGCGCTTTCGATTACGTTTCAAAGCCGGTAAACCTCGCTACCCTGTGCGGGATCATAAAATCCCGCCTGTCGCTTCAGAAATAGCCGGATCGTAACCCACAATTGTCCAGTTAACCTGAAAAATTCAGTTGCATTTTAAAATACTTCCGAGCAGGCTTTTTCAGCAGACTGCCGGTGTCCGGGTCTGAAACCGGCTTGTTGAAATGATGCCGGGCCAGCCGGGGCCAGGCGAAGAACCTGATGCGTTATTGTGTTATAATTGAATATTAGGAATCCTCCGTCGGTAAACTTTATTTTTAGCGGGAATAACTTTGCCATAACGGGGGATTTTTCAAATTTTAACCGGATAACCCTGATATGGCATGTGAGATAAAACTCATGGTGTTTTTTTTATGAAAACGATTCTAGTCACCGGAGCTACGGGCTATATCGGCGGGCGGCTGGTTCCCCGGCTGCTTGGCAACGGCTATAAAGTGCGCTGCCTGGTCCGCAACCCCGACCATCTGGGCGGCCGTCCCTGGACCGGCGGCGTGGAGATCATAAAAGGCGACGTGCTTTCCGGCGTCGGTCTGTATGAAAGCATGCGCGGGGCCGACGCAGCCTATTACCTTATCCATTCCATGGCCGACGTTCCTAATTTCCAGGCTTCCGAAGAAACGGCCGCGAATAATTTTATAGCCTCCGCCAAAGAACATGGTGTAAACAAAATCATATATTTGGGCGGGTTGGGTTCCGCGGTCGGGGGGCTTTCAAAGCACCTCACTTCCCGCCACCGGGTAGGGGAGATCCTGCGTTCTCCAGGTCTTAATGTCACCGAATTCAGGGCGGCCATCATCGTCGGTTCAGGCAGCGTTTCTTTTGAGATAATCCGTTATCTGGTGGAGCGCCTGCCTTTTATTCCCTGTTTTAAATATCTTCAGAATACCCGCTGCCAGCCTATAGCCATACGGGACGTTCTCAGCTACCTTATCAGCGCTCTGGCCGGACCTGCGCCTGGCAACCGGGTGGTTGAAATAGGCGGCGAGAGCACCCACACTTATCGCGAACTTTTGGAGATCTACGCCCAAAGCCGCGGCCTTAAACGCCGGTTCTTTGACAGTTTATTCTGGTCGCCGGAATTCTCGGCCAGGTTCATCGGCCTCATGACTCCGGTGCCGGCCATGTTCGCGAAGCCGCTGTTGGAAAGTCTTTCGAACAATGTCGTCTGCGCCAACGAGGACGCGTTCCGTTTTTTCCCGGAGATAAAGCCGCTGGATTACCGCACCGCCGTTCAATACGCGCTGATGCGCACGAACGAGCATAATGTGGAAACTTCCTGGACCATGGCGTACATACCGCATTACACCCAGCCCCGTTCATTCATAGATACCGAAGGACTAATACTTGAAGACCGGTATATTTCCGTTAACGCTCCGCCCGACAGGATCTTCAGCGTTTTCTCCGGTATCGGGGGTGACCGCGGCTGGCTCTACGCGCAGTTCCTGTGGAACCTGCGCGCTTGGCTGGACCGTTTAATGGGCGGTGTGGGTATGCGGCGCGGCCGCCGTCATCCCGACAAGATCCATCAGGGAGAGCCGCTGGATTTCTGGCGGGTGGAGCGGGTCATTGAGGGCAGTATGCTCCTGCTGCGGGCCGAGATGAAACTGCCCGGCAAAGGCTGGCTGCAATTTCAGGCCGATAAAGAGAGCGGCGGCTCCTCCATTCTGCGCCAGACGGCATATTTCGAGCCGCTCGGCTTTTTCGGCTACATATACTGGTATTCGCTCTATCCTCTGCACAAGCTGATCTTCGCCGGCCTGGCGGCGGAGATAAAGCGCCGGGCGGAAATGCGCTGACGCAGCAGGCAAGTATGAGCTAATTCAAAGCCGCCGCGTCCGCAGCCCGCAGTTTGCTTATTCTTAAAGCTATTTCCACCAGGTCCAGGTCCGATATCTCCGGGAAAGATCGGGACATCTCCAGCGTTCTGACCGTGGCGCCCTTATTCTCGAAGTGTACCCTGGCTATGGTCAGCCCTTTGTAGCTGATGTCGTATCCTGGCCCCTCCGGCCATATGCAGCCCCTCCTTATACAGGCCGATATGCCGGTGGTTTTTTTCGCCCAAAACCCTTCCCGGAATTTCTTTAATTCCCAGCGCATATATCCCCCCTGACTCGATTTATAAATTGCTTATGCCATAGCGTAGCCGATGACCCCGACAATGTACTGTCGTGTTTGTTTTTAGCAATGTGTTCCCTATCCTAATTTCCTACAATATATGTGACATATATGAGAAAGTATTTCCTCCTGTTCATTGCGATGGTATTCGTCTCCGCGTTCTTTACCGCCGCGCCCGTATGCGCGCGTCCCCGCGGCGCGGCCGATCCCACCAACGCCCTTAAATCCATGTACACTCCGGATTATCTGGCGCTGAAGAAGCGCATTCTGGACCAATTTAGAAATCCAAAGCCCGGCCGCTTCGGCGAGTTCGTCAAAGGCGCTAAAAAGGATCTGGATACCCAGCAGAAGGTAATAGCATTCACCTTCGACGCCTGCGGCGGCAGGCACAGCGGCTATAACGCCGGGCTTATAGAATACCTGCGGCGGGAAAAGATCCAGGCCACGCTGTTCGTCTCCGGCCTCTGGATAGAGAAGAACATGGAGACTTTCAAAGAGCTGGCCAAAGACCCGCTGTTCGAGATAGAAAACCACGGCCTGCTGCATCGCACTTGCTCGATAAACGGCGTCTCCATGTACGGCGTCATTGCCACAAGGAACATGGGGGACGTTGTGGATGAGATGGAGCTCAATGCCCGTAGGATAGCCGAGCTGACCGGCCGGAGGCCCGTATTTTTCCGCTCGGCCACGGCTTATACGGATGAGGCCAGCATTGAGGTCGCCCGGCGCCTTGGCATGGAGGTCGTAAGTTACGACATCCTGTCCGGCGATGCAATGCATAGTTCGGCGAAGACCATGGCGCGTAATATAGTCAAGGGGGCCAGGCACGGAGCCGTGGTGATCATGCATTTCAACCATCCCGAATGGCACGAGCTGGAAGCTCTAAAAACGGTTGTTCCCGCCCTCCGGGATAAAGGCTATACTTTCGGCAAGCTGGAAGATTTTTCCGTAAATTAGATCCCGGCTTAAAATATCCGTTTCGAACCGGCGGCAGGCCACAGGGTGTTTGTGGAATATGCATCGTATCAAGATAATGCGGAGGTCTCATGGATGTGGTTAAATTTTTAGCGGCGGCATTGTTCGGCGCCGCGCTGGGCGCTGTTGCCGCCTGGTTTTACGCCAAATTTAAATTCGGCGGCGCGGCCGGCCTGGCCCCGGAGGAGATTGAAGCGCTCGAAGCCGAAAAGGGGCGACTCTCCGGCGAAAAGATCAAAGCCGAAGAAACCGCTTCCATGCTCGCCAAGACGCTTGAAAAATTTGAAAACGACCTCGCCGCTGAACGCGCCGAGGTCCGCCGTCTGGACACCGATCTGGCCTCAAGGAAGGCCGAACTGGCCGGCGCTTCAAGGCGCTGGGCCGAAGAAAAAACGGAATTTGAGTCCCTTCAGAAGAAAATGGCTTCCGATTTTGAGAACCTGGCCAACCGCATTCTGGACGAAAAAACCAAAAAATTTTCGGAGCAGGGCAGGGAAAGCATCTCCGCCATCCTGACCCCGCTTAAAGAGAAACTCAGCGCCTTTGAGACCCGCGTCAACCAGATCCACAGCGAGGATTCGCGCCATTCAGCCTCGCTCATGGAGCAGATAAAAACCCTGACCGAACTCAACAATAAGGTTACCCAGGACACCAATAACCTTACCAATGCGCTGAAGGGGAAAGCCAAATTCCAGGGCACCTGGGGGGAAGTCGTCCTGCAGGAAACGCTGGAGCTTATGGGGCTTAAGCTTGGCGAGCATTTTCTGGTACAGAAAAAATTTATGGAAGCCGGCGAAGAGAAAGAAGACAAGCAGCCGGACATTATCGTAAGAATGCCGTCTAAAAAAGACCTGGTCGTGGACTCCAAGGTCAACCTGACGGCATATTCGGAATATTTCAACACCTCCGACGAAGCGGTCAAAGCCAATGCCGCCGCCCGGCATCTGGAAGCGGTTGAAAGCCATATAAAAGGCCTCAGTTCCAAGGACTATCAGAGTCTGTACGGCATAAATAGCCTGGATTTCGTGCTTATGTTTATGCCGCTGGAGGCGGCGTACCTCCTTGCGCTTGAAGAAGCCAGGAAGAACGGCAGGAATATTTTAAAATTCGCCCTGGAAAAAAAGATCATGATCGTGACTCCGTCCACCATTTTACCGGTATTCCGTACGGTCGCGCATATCTGGGACCAGGAGAAGCAGACCAAAAACGCCCTGGAAATAGCCCGCCAGGCCGGCGCTCTTTATGATAAATTCGCCGGTTTCGTGGACGACTTCAGGTCGGTCGCGAAAAGCGTGGAAAGCGCCCACCAGTCATGCGGCGACGCCATGAACAAACTGTCCAGCGGCGCCGGCAACATGGTCAAGCGCTTCGAAGATCTTAAGGAGTTGGGCGCCAAAACTAAAAAAACGCTGCCGGCCGAGCTGACCGATAAGACCGTCTAGAGCCTGTCCGACATAAGATTTTAAAGCGAAATTGACGGCTCTTATGCGGGAGCGGGCCTGGTCTTACCTCAAGCTTGGCGAATATGCTTCAGCCGCAGGGGACATGCGGAAGTTTTTTGCCGGTTCCGGAGTCCCTGAGGTTTATGAAGCCGGCCAATCCGAAGAGGGTTTAATTATGGGCTCACTTTCCAATATCCCTTTGTCTATGACCCCTGAGGCCGTTCTTAAACGCCACTGGGGTTACGATACCTTTAAGCCGCTCCAAAAAGAAGCGGTTGAATTGGCTGTCGCCGGCCGTGACTCCCTGGTGGTTCTTTCCACCGGCGGCGGCAAAAGTCTCTGTTACCAGCTCCCCGCCGCCATGGGGAAAGGCCTTGTCCTGGTGGTCTCTCCGCTCATCGCTTTAATGGACGACCAGGTCGCCGCCGCGCGTGAAGCCGGTTTGATGGCCGACGCCCTGCACTCAAATCTTAGATCCGGAGACCGCGGAGACGCTTATTACCGTCTCTCCTCCGGCGCTACGGACCTGCTCTATGTAAGCCCGGAACGCCTCCTGAACGGAGATCTTTACTCCGCTATCTCCGAACGCCTTGTGCTTATCGCCGTGGATGAGGCGCACTGCGTTTCCCATTGGGGACATGAATTCCGCCCCGAATACCGCCGTCTGGCCGAGGTAATGGACCGTTTCCCCAAAGCCGCCCGCATGGCGCTCACCGCCACGGCTACTCCGGCTGTGCAGGAAGATATACGCTTGCAGCTCTCCCTGCGCGCGCCTGAACTGCTCTTGGGCCATCCCGACCGCGCCAACCTTATTTACCGCGCTTTTCCGCGCCGGGATCAGCTTAAGCAGGTAATGGAAGTCGCCCTCCGTCATACGGGCGAGGGCGGCATCGTCTATGCCCAGACCCGCAAGGATGTGGAACGCCTGGCGGCCGGGCTTAAAGAAGCCGGTATTTCCTGCGCGCCTTATCACGCCGGCCTGCCGGCCGAAGAAAGACGGCGCGCGCAGGACGATTTTGTCAACGAGCGGCTGGACGTTGTGGTCGCCACTATCGCTTTCGGCATGGGGATAGACCGGTCTAATGTGCGTTACGTGGTTCATGCCAACACTCCCCGCTCGGTGGAGCATTACCAGCAGGAATCCGGACGCGCCGGCCGGGACGGCCAGCCCGCCGAGTGCGTGCTCCTGTTCTCGGCCCCAGATCTGGCTTTGCACCGCCGCCTGGCCCATCTGGACGAGAACCTCTCTCCCCTGAGAGAGCGCGCCCTTGAACGTCAGTTGCGCGAAATAGGCCGCTACGCCGTTTCGCCGGCGTGCCGCCACCGCCTCTTGACCGAACACTTCGGCGCCCTGTATCCGCCCGTGGGCGTTAAAAATGAAGCGGAAGGCTGCCGCAATTGCGATGTCTGTCTTGGGGAGACCAAAGGTCTGCCTGACTACGAAGCCGTCCTGACCGCCAAAAAAGTTTTAAGCGCCGCCTGGCGAGCCGAAGGCCGCTATGGCTCCGGCTATGTGGTAAATCTGCTGCTTGGCCGTCCCGGCGACCGGATTACGGCCAACGGCCACGACAAACTTCAGGTCTTCGGCCTCTTAAAAGAGGCCGGAGAGGCCGCCGTGCGCTCGTGGATAGATCAGCTGGTAGTTCAGGAGTTTCTGGAAGTTACCGAGGACGGGGAATATCCGTTGCTGCGCATCACCGCCGCCGGCAAAGCTTTATGCAGGGACGAGGGCGTGGTCCGTCTCGGCGTTCCCGCGCCCCCGGCCGCGCGCAAAAAGAAAAAATCCAAGGCCTTGAAAAAGGAAACCGCCTGCGGTCTGCCTCCGGACGAGGCGATCTTCGAGCGCCTGCGCCTGTTGCGCCGCCTGATCGCCGCCAAGGCCGGCGTTCCGCCCTATGTGGTTTTTCATGACAGCGTCCTTCTTGAAATGTCATCCGCCAAGCCCGTCATCCCGGCGGACCTGAGAGGCATAAAAGGCATCGGAGACCGTAAACTGGAGCGCTACGGCCCCATTTTTCTGGCCGTGATCGCCGGACAATCTCCGGAAGAGGCTGTAAAGGAGTTCCCAGGCTAATGGAATTTATGTCTCCCCAACCCGTTTTAGAAAAGGATTTAACCCTGAAGTTCCCGCACGCGCTCCTTATCAGCGCTTCGGCCGGTTCCGGCAAAACTTATACCCTGGCCCAGCGCTACGTCCAGTTCCTGCTTTCCGAAAAAGTTCCCAATAACGATCTTTCCAATATCCTGGCCGTTACATTCACCAATAACGCCGCTAAAGAGATGAAAGTCAGGATCCTGGCCTGGCTTAAAGAATTGGCCCTGGATAAAAATTGCGCCAAGATGGAAGAGACGCTGGCCCTGGTGTCGCTGTCGCGCGAAGAAGTATATGCGCGCGCCGCCGCCCTGGTGGACAGGGTTATAAACAATTATTCCGATTTCCACATACAGACCATAGACAGTTTTCTGGCCCGGGTAATGACGGCGTCCGTGGACGAACTGAAACTGCCGCTGGATCCCGAGATCACCATGTCCTATGACATTCTGATAGACCTGGCCCTGTATTCCATGTTCGCCCGCATCGGCAAATCCGACCTGCCGGCTGAGACCGTGGATAAATTCCTGGCCGTGCTGCCCAAAACCGGCGCCTATCCCTGGAATCCGGTCGAACGCGTGAAAGAGAACTTTAACAATTTTCTTAACCAGGAGGGCAGGACGGAAGGCGTCATCACAGGTTCCCCCGGCGACTATGAACAGCTTCTTAAAGCCAGGTTCGTAGAAGTTCTGAAAGCCTGCGCCATTCTTCAAAAGCGTTATGCAAAACCGGAACTTTTTAAAGACAGCTCTCTTGCCGCCATGGAAGCGAAGAATCTTACGGACTTTCTGGCCTCCTACAGTTTCACCTACGGCGTCCTGAACGGCACCAGAAAGAAAAATTTCCCAGATGCCTGGGAACAGGAAATAGAGAAGCTGAACGATATGGTGATAGACCTGACCGAACTGAACGCCGCGGCCTATTATCACCCGTACGTCGGTATTTACAACCGCTTTAAAACCGAACTTGAGCGCGTAAAACACGGCAAAACCGACGTCATTCACATAAATGATATCGCCAAAAAGCTTTCGGCCTACATAAACACCAGCAATGTCCCTGAAATTTATCTGAAACTCGGAGAGCGTATTTCCCATTTCCTTGTAGACGAGTTCCAGGACACCAACCGCCTGCAATGGAACGTCATCCGCCCCCTGGTTGAGGAGTCCATTTCAAAGACCGGTTCCCTTTTTGTGGTGGGGGACATAAAGCAGGCCGTTTATATGTTCCGCAACGCCGACTATAAGATCATGCGCGATTTTCTGGACAAGGCCGAGGGGAAAAAGAAGGAGGCTGATAATATCTCGCTGGAGCCGCTGGGCGGGGAGCTTAAACTTGTTAATCTGCCCGTCAATTACCGCTCGGACGGAGAAGTGCTGGATTACGTCAATAAGCTCTTCAAGGACAGGCTTAAAAACTCGCCGGAATTGCTGGGCGAAGATATCACCGAGCTGACTTCTTACAAGCAGGCCGTGCGGCCCGGCCGGATTAAGCGCGGCTATGTTAAAACCGACGTCTTTGAGCTGGAAGATCCGTCGGACGGAAAAGAACAGAAGGAGTGGCTGCTTAAAATAATAACGGATGCGAAAAAACGCTATCCCTTGAACGAGATCGCCATTCTGGTCTCAAAGAACAAGCGCATAGAGCCCGTTGTTGAATGGCTGACCGAAGCCGGCATCCCCGTGGCCTCCCTGAGCTCGCTGGACATACGCAAACGCAAGATTATAGCGGAGCTCATAACTTTCCTGAAGTTCCTGGAAACAACTTCGGACGACCTCGCTTTCGCCGATTTTATCACAGGCGATATTTTTACGACCCTCACCGGCCTGAAGCGGCGGGAAATGCTGGACCTTATTTTCCAATTCCGCCTGAAAAATCCCCGCGCCATACTTTATGCGCAGTTCCGCAACGATCCCAGGTACGGAAAGTACTGGGACAAATACCTGGACGAACTCTTCCGCAAGGCGGGCTATCTGCCGCTTTATGAATTTATCTCATTGGTTTACGGCGCCTTCAGACTTTTCGAGAACTTTCCGGATGAGCACGCCTTTCTGGCCCGCTTCATGGACGCCGTTATAAATTTGGAGGCCGAAGGCGTTACCAGTCCGCGTTCTCTGATAGAGTACGCCTCAGGAGAGGATGAGGACAAAACCGCCGTTTTTGCCATAGACCTGCCGGAATACATGGACGCCGTGCGCGTGATGACCTTCCACAAGTCCAAAGGCCTTGGATTCTCCGTTATCATCAATATGCTTTTTGACGAGCGGGAGCCGGTCGAGCCCATGTATTTCGAGGAAACGGACGGCGCGATCCATGTCTATCACATCGTCAAGGCCGCGGCCGAAGTTTCGGCGAAGCTGAGCCCGGTTTATGAGGCCAGGAAGACCGACTCCAACGTACAGGACCTCAATATCCTGTATGTCATCTCCACCCGGGCCCGGCACGAACTTTATAATCTTTTCGTAAAAAAACTGCGCAAGACCCCGGCCGCTGAGGCCAGACTCTCCGACCTTTTTGAAACCTATGAGTCCGCTTTTAAGCCTCATACGCCGGCTGAAAGATCCGGGCTCCGTAAAACCGTCAAACCGGTGGATATAATCCCAGCCGGGACCAGGCCGGAAAGCCGCTTTGAAGCTTTGAAACCCACCTACACCAGTTTTTTTGAGACCGCCGAAGGCGAACTGGTCCATGAAATACTCGCGCGGTTCATAGAATTGCCCGGGAGCCCGGAGGCGGAGATCTCCGGACATTTTAACCGGCTCCGCCATAAATATTCATTCAAGTTCGACAAGGTGAAAGTGGTAAAAAGCATCCTTTCTTTCCTTTCAAGCCGTGCAGCCGCCCCCCTGTTCTCCGCCAAGGAGGGCCGCCAGGTCCTTACCGAGGCCGAATTTATGGATAAAACCGGCGCCCTATTCCGCATGGACCGGGTAATAGTGGATGAAAGCGGCGTAACCGTGGTGGACTTCAAAACCGGGCGCGAAAACACCGAAAAATACGCCGCCCAGATGAAAAATTATCTGGATATAATTTCCGAAGTGTACAACAGGCCCGCAAAAGGCGTGATAGCTTATGTGGATTTGAATGAAACAGCGGCTGTAGGCGGGTGACTGGTTAATGCCGCCGGTATGTTAGTATTGTCGGGAGGGAGATAAGTGTTTTCCAAGGAATTTGCTTATGAATATAATCGAAATAAAAGAGCTTAAAAAAGATTATCCGCTGGGGACTACCATAGTTCCGGCGCTGCGCGGGGTGGATCTGGCGGTGGCCGAGGGGGACTTTATCAGTATCATCGGCCCTTCCGGCAGCGGCAAGACTACGCTGCTGAATGTTATCGGCTGCATAGATTCCCCCACTTCCGGCAGCGTTAAAGTCGGCGGCAGGGAGATTACCGCGCTTAACGACACACAGATAACGGATATCCGCCTTAATAAAATAGGTTTCATCTTCCAGACTTTCAACCTGATACCGGTGCTGGACGTGCTTGAAAACATAGAATTCCCGCTGCTGCTGATGAAGAAATCCGAAGCCGAGGCCCGCAAACGCGCCGAAAAACTTGTTGAGGAGGTTGGGTTGAAAGAATTCTCCTCCCACCGGCCCTCCGAGCTTTCCGGCGGCCAGCGCCAGCGCGTGGCTATAGCGCGCGCGCTGGTCACCAACCCGGACATCGTTCTTGCCGACGAGCCCACCGCCAATCTGGACTCGGTTACCGGCGCCTCTATCCTCGAACTGATGCGGCGCATGAACGAGCTGGAAAAAACCACTTTCATATTCTCAACGCATGACGCCAATGTGCTAAAGTACGCCCGGCGGATAGTCAAGATAAAAGACGGGGTCATAGAGAAGGAGCCGGCCGCCGCATGAACCTGATCCTGACCATAGCCTGGCGCAATATCCTGCGCCATAAGGGCAAGAGCCTGGTGATAGGCATCATCCTGTTCACCGGCGCTTTCCTGATGACGCTGGGCAACGGCGTAATTTCCGGCATGGCCGCGGGTATCGGGAAGAACATCATCGACGGCTTCATGGGAGACATTGTGCTGGTGAGCGACAAGCAGAAGAGCGACAATATACTGCTGGAAATGATGGGCGCGAACATCGAGCCTATTACCTCCTACAAGGTGATAAAGCCGGTACTGGCCGCCCAGCCGTACATCCAGCGCTTCCTGCCGGCGGGCAAGAACCTGGCCATGCTGCTGGATGAAAACACCGCTACCCCCGGCTTCGCGTACCTGATAGGCGTGGATTTCGCCGAGTACCGGAAGATGTTCCCCGACAATTTAAAGGTGATAGAAGGCGGTTACCCGGCGCCGGGAGATCGGGCTATGCTTTTCCCGGATTCCCAGCGCCCCGAGTACTATAATTTTTACAATATCTGGTTTCTGCCCGAGGGCGGGAAGGTGGTGAAGGACAACCTGAGCAAGGAAGCGCTGGCGGATATCGCCTCCCTGCCGGTCTCGAGCAGCGTGGTAATGCTGGGCATGACCAGCGGGATAAACTCCACCAGCGACATACGCTTCCCGATAAAGGGGATAATGCGCTACGGCGCCCTCAATAAGATCTTCGGCCATTTCTGCCTGGTTGATATAGAATCCTACCGCGATTGCCTCGGCTATATAACCGCGGCCGACATGGCCGCGCAGGTGCCCAAAGAGGAGAAAGAGCTGCTTGGCATGGAGGGGGCCGATCTGGATTCGCTCTTCGGCGGCGATCTGATGGCGGCGGACCATAAGAAAGCTTCCGTTAATACCTCCGCCCCCGCCGCGGTCCTTCCCCGTACGGAAGACGGCGCCTACAATTTGGTCTTCATAAAGCTCAAGCCCGGTACCGGCTATGATAAAGCGCTGGCCGGGCTCAACCGTGCCCTTTCCGACGCCAAGGGCGGCGTGCGCGCCGTGCCGTGGAACAAGGCTTCCGGAGCTATCGGAAGCATGGCGCTGATAATAAAGAGCGCGCTGTTCATTTTCGTCATGCTGCTCTTCTGCGTGGCTGTGATCATAATAGTGAACACGCTTACGATGTCCGCGCTGGAGCGGGCCTCGGAACTGGGCATGATGCGGGCGGTGGGCGCCCAGAAGCCTTTCATAGCGGGAATGTTCCTGGGCGAGACGGCCATACTTTCGGCGGTTTTCGGCGGCTTCGGCATACTGTCCGGCATAACGGCGGTAAAAATAATACCGTTGCTGCGCATAACCACCGCCAACGATATGCTGCAGCTGCTTTACGGAGGGGACTTCTTTAACCCGTTCCTGAGCCTGTCCGACATAGCGCTGACCGTATTGCAGCTGGCCGCGGTGACTATCATAGCCGCGCTGTATCCCATGCGGGTGGCCGCGCGCATAACCCCGCTGGACGCTATCTCGCGGGATTGAGAATTTTATGCTCCTGATCCGCTTAAGCCTTCGAAATCTGCTGCGTCAGAAACGGCGTAATATGCTGCTGGGCTCGGCCATGGCCATAGGCGTGGCCATACTTATTACGGCCAACGCCTTCTCGCACGGCATTTCGGACATTCTGTTCAACAAGGTGATGCGCTACGTCACCGGCCACGTAGCGGTGCGCTTCAACGAGCGCGGCGGCGTCATGCGCGAGATCTTCCGCGACCGGGACCGGGTTTGGGAATCCGTAAAAGGCGAGTCCCTCATAGAAGAGGCCGACGAGTCCATAGGCATGTTCTCCCGCGCTATAGGCAACGGTAAATCGGACAATATAATAATGGTGGGGATAAACACCAAGAAAGGGGTGAGCGAAAAGGCTCTGAAAGAGACCGAAGAATCCTTTCGGCTGGTGGAAGGGAAATGGAAGGACGTGGAAAACCCGGCCATCGAGAACCCGGCGATAATTTCCGAGGATAAGGCCCGCTACCTTAACCTGAAAAAGAACGACACGATGCGGGTGCGTTTTCGCAACATGTTCGGCCAGGATCAGGCCGCCCGGCTTACCGTGGTCGGAATCTCAAAGAACGACAACATATTCATGCAGGGAGTGGTGTTCCTGGAACTGGACCGCGCAAAAGAGCTGCTCGGCTACCGCCCCTGGGAGACGGGTCGTCTCAGTCTCACCATAAAGGATCCGCAGAAGAACGCCCGGGCCCTTGCCGACCGCATACATGAAAAACTCAAGCCCGGCGCCGCTGTGATCTACGCCTTCGCGGCCGGGAAGCCCGTGACGGTCCTCGGTTTTAAAAGCGATGATGTCTCGAAAGGGAAAATACAGGGCCTGGCCAAGCTTTCCGCGGGGACTTTCGATAAGGCTTTTAGGAAAGACGGTGTGATACTGCCAGCGGCGCTGGCCCGAAAGCTGGGCCTCACGGCCGGGGGGAAGGTAAAGCTCTCCTACCCGCGCAAGTTCGAAGACGCCCCTAAAGAGGCCTCTCTTACCGTGGCCGCTGTCTGTGCCTACGGCTGCCCCGGCGGCGACGTAGTGCTGATGAACGACGCCGGCTTCTACGACTACTACTACGAGGATATGCCCGCGCCCCCCGGCCCCGGAGTTATACCGTACCTGCCTGAAGGTCCCTGGGCGAAATTGGTCTCCCCGGAATGGATACTGCTCCAACGCACTTATACCACCGACGACTACAAGAAGAAATACCAAGATATCTCCAAGAACAAGTGGAAGGGCACCACGATAGACGTCTCTACTATGTACGAGACCGCCAGCGACATCTTAAAGCTCGAGAGCGTACTGAATATAATAACCATCTCCGCCGTGGTCGTGCTCTTCTTCATAATACTGCTGGGGGTGGTGAATACGCTGCGCATGACGATAAGAGAGCGCACGCGCGAGATAGGCACGGTGCGGGCCATAGGCATGCGGCGCGCGGACGTGCGCAATATGTTCCTGCTGGAAACGCTGTTCCTTACGCTGTTCTCCTCGGCGGCGGGGCTGGCGCTGGGCTTCGGGGTGATGAAGCTTCTTACCCTTATCACGTTTCACCCGGTCGATAACCCGCTGGGTATGCTGCTGGTGAACGGACATCTTTATTTTCTGCCCACCTTCACGGGCATGGCGGGCAGCGTTTTGCTTATAATATCCATAGCGACGGCTACGGCCTGGTTCCCTGCGCGCAGGGCGGCTGAGTTGTCTCCGGCGCAGGCTTTAGGGCATTTCGGTTAGCGGACTGTTAGGGAAATGCGCGGCGGCTTTGAATAAGGGGAAACGATTATGAAATCGGCGGATGAAATCATGCTTAAAACCGCATTCGCGGCGCTTATAATAACTTTCGCTTTTGTTCCAGGTTTCTGCGCCGAAAGCAAAATTGTCCCGATACTTAAGGCCATAGACATGAATTATAAGATGAAGGCGGATGTAAGGGCCGACGTGACGCTTACGCAGCAGCGCGTAGGGCAGGGAACAAAGATAATCGACATGGGATATTTCCGCCGCGATTCGGACGACGCTTTTCTTATAGTCATGAACGCCCCGGAGAACGAGAAGGGCAACGGTTATTTGCGCGTGGGAGACAATTTCTGGATGTATCGCAAGAACACCAGAACGTTTCAGCACGTGAACCGGGACGAGAGCATCGGAGGCTCGGACGCCCATAGCGACGATTTCGAGACCCGCAAGCTGGCCGAACTTTACGGGCCCGTCGCCGATTCCTCGGGAACGGAAAAGATCTCGGAAGAAATGCTCGGAAAAGTTCCGGTCAATAAATTCGAGGTCAGAGCGAAGGTCAACGACGTGGATTACCCCCGGCAGATATTCTGGACGCGCCGCGACAATAATTTGCTGCTCAAACAGGAGTGCTATTCGCTTTCCGGCACGCTGATGCAGACCGCTTATTTCCTTAAGTTTACGCAGATAGAGGGGCGCTACGTGCCGGTGAAGCAGCTGTTTATCGACGAGTTCGAAAAGGGCAACAAAACCATAGTGGAGATATCTAATATGGTTCCCGGAAAGCTTGACGACAAAATATTCACAAAGGCGTATCTGGAGAACCTGAGCAAATAAATTATGAAAAAGTTTTTCATATCCGCGGCGCTGGGGGGCCTGCTGTGTCCCGGCATAGTCCGGGCCGAAGATGCGGCTTCGGAGCTTGAGATGTTTTCAAGTTCCGAGGTGGTTACGCAGGCGGTCTCCGCCGCGGGCCCGGCCGAAGAAAAGAAGACCGTGGGCTTTTCCGGCGAGGCGGTAAGCGTGGTTGAGGACGTGATCTACAGTTCCTCCTCCGCCCATCCGCTGAACTCCTATATAGTGGGCAATTTGCTGCTTGATGTGCGTCTGAAGAACGGCGTCAAAGCCTTTGCCAATATGGAGACCGGTTATTATTCCAGGACGCGGGAGACCGATTCCACACTGCGCGAGGCGTTCCTCGACTTCAATATCGACCGCCGGATATATTTCCGCACGGGGAAACAAGTGTTGCAATGGGGCAGGTGTACTCTCTGGAATCCCACCGACCTGATAAACGTGGAGAAAAAGACTTTTGTGCGCAAGATAGGGTACCGGGACGGCGCTTACGGGCTGAAGGTACACATTCCGTTCGGAACCGCCCGTAATATTTACGGTTTTCTGGATACGGGCGGAGAATTGAATGACCGCGACCTTGGCGGCGCGTTGAAATTCGAGTTCCTGACCGGCAGGACCGAAATGGCGTTTTCCGGCTGGGCCAAACGCGCGCGCCGCCCGGTTCTGGGATACGAGATTTCCAGCCGCCTTGGGAACGTGGATATCTCCGGGGAAGCAAGCCTGGCCCGGCGCGATAATACGCGGTTTATCAGAGACGACGGCGGAACGCTTGATATATACAGAAAAAATGACGATTGGGTCACTAAAGCCGCCGTTAACTTCAGCAAAGGTTTCAGACTCGGCAACTTCAACGACAGGCTGACGGCGGCCGCAGAGTTCTTTTATAATCAGACGGGTTATGTGAAAACCCCGTTCAGGGATGAAGCGGTCTATAACCTGTCCGTTCCGCTGGTGTCCGTCGGTCCGGCCGGGACGCCGGTTTACCGGACCACCGGCACAAAAGAAGAATTCATGCTTGCTAACGGACTTTATGCCCCCAACTACCTGGCCAGGTATTACGGCGCGGTTTTTACCGGCATAAGCCGGTTCATAATAACGGATATGACGCTGAACATGAATTATATACGCAACCTTAACGACGGTTCAGGCGTGCTTTCCACTGGTGTGGCGTATAAGAACATTAACGACTTTTCAGCCGGCTGCCTTGTAAGTTCCTACCTTGGCGGCGCCGATCGGGAGTATACTTTTTCCAAGGCCAGGCTGCTGGTCCAGCTTACGGCCGGGATTTCATTCTGAAATAGAAGAGAAGATAGGTGAACGGAGGCTTTTCAGTTATCTGTTACTGGAGGCCGGCAGAAGGGGAAAATTGTGAAGATAGACGTGATAGGCGCAAAAGACAATCTGGTGGAGAAAGCGGGCGAAATTCTGCTTTCGGCCGGATCGTTGGCCGATAATCTGGTGATCTTCCCTGGCAAGCGGCCGGCGCATTTTTTGAGGAAGTTTTTGGCTGAGAAGAAGGGTTCGGCGCTGAAGGCTCCGGTTATCACCTCCATGGACGGTTTTATAGACCTGGCCGCGGAGGAACTGTGGATCGTTGCGCCGTCCGTGTCGCCGCTTGATCTGGCCGGGGTTCTTTACGGGGGCCTGCGCAAAGAGTTTTGCCATGTCATCGCCCGTGACCCCGGACTGCTTAGCCTGGATCTGTTCCTGCCCTGGGCCTTTAAACTTATAGGAGACTTCGAAGAGCTCAAAATAGAGCTTAAGACGCAAAAGGACCTCTCCGGTTACGACGCCATTCTTCCGGCGGACCTGAAGAGCGTTTCTTTCATCAAAAAACTTGAAAGTTTCAGCCGCCTTTACGGCGAATTCTATGCCGCTTGCGAAAAGGAAAATCTCGTCACCCGCTCCATGAAATACGCGAAAGTGGCGGCGGAAATAGGCCGCTTCGGCCACAAACGTTATGAAAATATAATTTTCGCGGGTTTTTTCGCGCTTACCAACGCCGAAAAAGCTATACTCAAACATCTTGCCGCCCACGGCGCCCGCGTAATTTTAGAATCAGGCCCCGGCCTGAAAGAGCAATTCGCCTTCTTGGGCGAATTGCCTTCAGCCTCCAATCCTGAACCTTCAGTCTCGCTCCATTTTTATAAAGCCGGAGATATTCACGGCGAGATCTTCAAGCTTGCCCAAGTGCTGAAGGCGCCGGCCCCGGGAGATCTGATCGTCCTTCCGGAAGCCCGATCGCTTTTCCCGGTGATAGAGAATGTCCTCCCCGGCGTGAAGGACTACAACATCTCCATGGGCTACCCGCTGGTCTCAACCCCGGTTTACGCCCTGATCGACGCATTGGCCGATCTGCTGGACAAAAAAGGCGAAGGCGGCTACTTCGCCGCCAATTATCTCAAGTTCGTTTTCCATCCATACGTCAAAAATATTTATCTGGGCAAGTCCGCCGAATCCGGACGTGTCGTTTTTCAGACTGTGGAAGAGAATATCTCCTCAAGGGTGAATAAATACGTCGAACTTAAAGAAATAGAAAATAATGAGGAGATACTTGAAAACGCGGCCGCCAAATTGAAAGATTATGGCCGGAAAGAACTGGATGCTTCCGCGGTCCGGGCTCATATAATCCTTATACATAAAACCCTCATCGTCCCTTTCGAGGATATAAAGGATATAGGCGACTTCGCCGCGAAGCTGCTCGCCCTGATCTCGTACATTTCTGAAAACAGCACCGCCCCGCTGCATCCCTACTGGGCCCCTTTTGTGGAGCGCGCCATAGAGCATATAATCGAGCTGCGAAATTCCCGCCTGGCCGCCGAGCGCTTCGACGCCCCGGCGGGGTATTTTAAATTCTTCAAGACCTTCATCCGGAGCGCCAATTATCCTTTCCCGGGCACCCCGCTCAAAGGCTTGCAGGTCCTCGGATTGCTTGAAACCCGCAATCTCAAATTCGACCGGGTCTATTTCCTGGACGCCAACGCGGATATTTTGCCTTCCTCGCGCAAAGAGGATACGATACTCCCGCATTTTGTGCGCGAAAGCCTCGGCCTGGCCACCTACAAGACCAGGGAACAACTGGCCCGTTATTATTTCAACGTTCTGATCTCCGGCGCAAAAGAGGCCCATATCTTCTACAAGGATTCCGCCGCCAAGGAGCGCAGCCCGTTCGTAGAAAAGTTGATCTGGGACCTGGAGCGCCGGAATAAAAAACCCGAAGAAGCCGACGTCCATTTCCGCATCAGGTTTTCCCAGAACGAACCTGCGCCCGTAGCCAAGACCCCGGAGGTTCTTGCCTTCCTGAAAAAGCGGGAATTCTCGCCCTCGGCCATAGACACATATCTCAATTGCGGACTCCGGTTCTATTATAAGTACGCCCTGCGCCTCTCCGAGAAGGACGAAATTTCCGACGAAATAGAACAGCGCGAGATCGGCACTATAGTCCACGAGATCCTGGAAAACTTCTTTAAGTCCCGTGTGGGGAAACCGCTCCATATTAAGGAGGCCGACTATATACACATCCTTGAAGACGCCGCGAAAGTCTTTGACTCGCGCCTGAGAGGACATAACGCCGGCTGTGAGTATCTTATAAAACGGCAGGTGGAGAAGCGCCTGGCCGACATACTTGATTACCATCGCGACAATCTGGCCGGCATAACTATTTTGGATTGCGAAAAAGAATTCAAGGCTTACCTGCCCACCAAATACGGCCGCATAACGCTGAAAGGCCGGGCCGATCGCGTGGACCAGCGCGATAACCGCGTTCATATTCTGGATTATAAGACCGGCGCTTTAGCCCGCGTGCCCAATTGGACCAGGTTCGATTTCGGTTTGCGCGAAGACTGGCCTAAAACGCTTAAATCCACGCAATTGCCGTTCTATATCATGGCGTATATGGGGGAAAACACAGGCGCCGATATCCGAAACATGGACGCCTCCCTGATGCTTTTAGGCCGGGAGAAAATCGTTGAGGAATCTCTTTTTAAGGAAAGGTATAAAAAAACGCCGGACAAGTCCGCCATCTTCGGCGTTTACCGGCAGACTATCTCCGCCCTGATAGAAGAGATCCTTGATGAGAACCTGCCTTTCGTCCCGGTCCCGGACGAGGCGGCCTGCGCGAACTGCCCCTTTAAAATTCTCTGCGGCAGGCAATGGGTGGAATAACGTTGCAACCAAAAGCGCGGTTTTTGCGTATTGCGAATAATGGGTGAAACCGAGATAGAGATAATACGCCGGCGACTAGGCGGAGATAATGCCGTTTTCTCCGGTGTTTTAGTTTGTTAGTGATACGGTAATTCTTTATAACGGCGGAACGAAAGTTTCAAAACGAGTTGTGGAAAACCCCATCGCTTCCCGTGAGATTTTGTGATGCGCCGGACAGGTCCGGAGCCGCAGAATTTGAAGCGCCAATTCGTTATCGCAGGTTTTAACCGGGACTTTTCCTCCCGGGTATAAGGTTTGTGGACGTAAAAAAAATTACAAATAGGCCTTGACAAGTCAATATGTGTGTGCTACACTCCTTATGCAGTCCTGATCTCTCTAATTAGCGCCGGTTGGTGTTTGGGCCCTGGTTGCGGTGTGCGGTCGGTTCGGTTCGGGTTGGTCTGGTCGCGGTGGTTGTGAGGGCCCGGTTCAGAGTGGTGTGGTTCGGGCTTGGGGGTCTGCCCCGGCTCCGGCGCGGTTCCCCGGTCCGTAGCCCGCTCTAGGCGGGGCGGGTTCCCCGGGGTGCCCGGTTTCCGCGGTGGCGCGCTCTGCGCCCCGGTCCCGGGCGGGTGTTCCGGTCCTTGGCGCGGTTTGTGCGCCTCTGGTCCCCCGGTCGCCCCTTAGTCGGTGTGTTGGCAAGTGAGCCAGTTGAAGAGCCCCCGTCCGTCGGGGGCTCTCGTTTTGCGGCCTGAAGAAAGCCAACAGGCCGGCTTTCCTACAGTTTACGGAGTGGATTTAGGGGTTTCTGGGATTGTCCTCGTCGCCGTTAATGTGCGAGAGGGCGGAGTTTTCACCTTCCGCCGCGTGTACCCGGTCTATTATCGTTTGCCAGGATGGTTTCTGTCCCATGGTCACACTGGTCAGGAAGGCCACGTCCACTTTAGCGCCGACATCGAAAGCCGCGCCTATGCCGGTGGTTATAATGTCCAGGTTCTTGGTCCCTTTGGGATCCGAACCGGAGCGCTTGAGGTTAAAGAAGGCGGTGTTGTAGTAGGCGTATGTTGAGCAGCCCTGGAAGACAAATATCTGATATTTGTTCTTAGGGAGTTCCAGCGGCCTGCCGATGTCCTCGGCCAGGCGCTCCGGGCTTAAATACCCGCCGAGGCCGGAGTGGCCGTCGTACAGGAAGATGTCCGATGTTTGCATGCCGTGCACGGCTGCCTTGACGAATTCCATGGAGGAGTAGGGGTTCATTAATTGCATTTCTATCGATACGCGCTTGGAACCGGCGTGCAAAGACAGCATTTTGCGGCGTGGTTCGTTCACTGTCGCTTGAAACCCGGCCGCCTTCAGGCCGGCGAAAGCGTCCTGGAAGGTCTTTTTCCCAAGGTCTCCGTTCTGGTAACTCTCGTCAATGCCTACGATGTAGGTCACCTGCAGAACGTTTCCGTTTCCGTTCTCGCCGTATAGCTTGGCGTACTCGGGATAGGTGCCGCGCGTGACGTCCATGGGCCTGAGGTCGGTCGTTATTCCTACCAGGTCCGCGCCGGTTAGCGGGCAGCCTTCCTGGTAGGGGTTCCAGAAGTACCAGAAATCGTCCTCGCTGTTGTAATGTTCGTCGGTGCAGAGGTTTTTGCGCGAATTAGAGGCGGCGAAACCCTTGCGGTATATGGTCACCGGATCCTTGGGGAGGACGAATTGTATGCGCTGCATGCCGCTGCCGCCGGGGAACAGTTTTGAGGAGAAGACCACGATATCGTCGTACGAATAGGTGATCTTGGCGTAGGATTCGTTCGGGACCTTTTCCGCGCCCAGCAACGTCATTTTGTAGTTGCCCGAGGGGATGCCTGGGGCATCCTCGAAACCGGGATGGGTGGTGAAAGCGCCGTACATGTGCTGCAATTGCAGGCCCACAAGTTCGGAAACAATCTCATTCTGTTCCTGGTTCTCCAATATGCGTGAAACGGGACCGGTATATTCCGAAGGGATCTTGTAAAGCATATAGGTGGTGAACTGCATGCGCGCGCGGCGTGAATCCGAACCATACCACTTTAAATTCGAAGCCTTGAGAGCGGCGGCCGCTCCCGCCGAGTCATTTTGGTAAATTTCAGGTTTTACTGCGGCGCCGTCCTTTGCCGCCAGGTCCTTAATATCTGATGCCGTCACCGTCAAATCGTCGAAACGATCATTTATTTGCGCCGCGTTGTTCAATGCCGAGACATTGGCCCCGCCGGTCAAGCCCGTCATGACTAACGCCATAAATAATTTTTTCATGTTTCTCCTGTTTAGTCGTTGCATCAACCGCGTTTCGGAGTGCTCTCTCTCAGGTGGATGCCGTATAAGTTTCAGTGGCCTTAAAGATGTGGCTTGATATCTATATCATCGCATACCCGGTCAACATTTGCATGGGCCTAAAGACATCTTTTAAACTGAAAAAATACCCGGATATGTCTAGGCCTTTTGGAACACGGCTGTCCCAAGAAAGTTTTCTGATACGTGTCTGCCTTTCTGCAAAAGGGAACGGCAGGCCTGCAAGTTCGCGGGACCTGCCGGGGATCGGGTTCCAAAAACCAGGGT
>Ga0208977_1000069_pt1 | contig 119396 bp, 125 predicted proteins | sample RifOxyA2_FD_184030 | JGI IMG/M metagenome (GOLD analysis project Ga0208977, IMG submission 184030) | Groundwater microbial communities from Rifle, Colorado - Rifle Oxygen_injection A2 (SPAdes) | ecosystem: Environmental > Aquatic > Deep subsurface > Groundwater | place: Rifle, Colorado, United... | reverse complement strand
AATTTCTTTGATACCCAAATATGTTTTGCGTCGTCTTGTTCACTAGAGAATATTTTTTCTGATTCCTTAGATAATTCAGCTGCTCTTTTTTCTGTTCTTTGGATTTTTTGCTCAATTTTAGTCCATCTAGTAACATCCTTTATTCCCCGCCATAATTCTTTGAAAAATAATCCTTTCGGGTCTATATAATTAATTGGATTATTTGAACAGTACGTATATCTATTCAATGTTAAAGGGTCATCAACAAAACCATGGACAGAATCTCTCTGTATGAAACGGCCAATGGTTGGGTCATAATAGCGGGCACCCATGTGAAACAGGCCGCTCATTCCATCGTTCTCCACACCAAAGGCACCTACAAAGGAATACCTGCCGTTTTTCCCCGTGCTGTTCATTAAATTTCCGAAAGGGTCGTATCTGTAGGTGTTAGTCACGGTTCCGCTTGAGTTGGTTACTGCACTCATCGAACCCAGTGAATCATAATGGTAATAAAAACCGTAAATCATAAGTGGGAAGTCGGAAGTAGTAACTACCTTTGAAAGCATTTCATTTCCTGGTTTATCCTTTTAATTTTTTTATATACTTTTCTATCTTCCCAGCAATTTTTGCGATTCCATAAATTCCAATAATTAACAGAACAAACGCCGTTATCTTCAACAAAATAATCTCTCGTTTTTTAACAATAATTTGTTGGCTTACTTCATAACTATTTTTTGCCATATTTAATTTAAATTTTTTTACTTCATCCGTATATTTATTGGCTGTCTCAATTGCTAATTTTGCTTCTTTCTTTTTATTTTGAGCATCATATATTTTAGCCAACTTATTATAAACTCTAGCATATACAAATTTTGCTAATTCTGAGTTTCTATTCTGAAAATGTTGTTCTGCTAAAATAATTACGTTATTATATGCACTAGTTGCTAAGTCATAATTTCTTTCATTACTATAAATATCCCCTATACGTTCATGGGCGCGAGTATTTTCTGGACAAAGTTTAATGCATTTTTTATATTCGTTTAATGCCTTTATAAAATCCCCCTTCTCTTTATATGAATCACCTAATCCCAAATGATAATCAAAATTATTTTTATCCATTTGACTTATCTGTCCTATATGAGATTCATTTATTTTTTCATTTTTCACATTTAAAATATTTATTGATTCGGCAATCAACGTTTCATTAATAAAAAGAAAAGAAAAGAAAATAATTTTAAAATATTTCATTTGAAACATTAAGGAGTACATGATCCACTTCCCGTTATAGTATGTTGTTTCATTTGTTCAGCAACCCATTGTGATTCAGGTATAGGGGACGGGTATAGGGGACGTAGCTGATAGTGGTGACACATTAATTCTCACCTAAAATTTCTACCATTATTTTGCTATCGCCACTTATTATCTTTTCTCCTCTGGCATACATCCTGCTTATCCCGCTTGAACTTACATTCATTATTTTTGCCAGCTGGTTCCCGTTTTTGCCTGCGTATTTCATGGCTATAAAACTCAATACTCCACGGGCTGTTGTTATATTCCTTTTCTGGGACTTCCCTGTTAATTCTTCTTCTGTTATTTTATAATGCCTTTCTATTTCTTGCTTTATTTTGTTTATTCCTATTCTTTTTACTTCCTTGCTGGTTTTATCTTTCTTTTCTTCGTTTTTTAGCAGCCCTTCTACAAAATTCCCAGAACCAAGCACCCTGTCATCTCCTAGTTCACTGTTACCTGCCCGCTTATTCATCATAACATTTAGCAGGCCACCCATGCTTCTTATTAAGCCACCGCCTGTTAAATCAGTTCTCTTGCCTTGTTTTATCCCATCCTCTACAAACTTCTGATAATTTTCCCGGGCTTTTTTTATACTTTTACCAAACCGGACTAGTACTTCCTCTTTATCCTGCCAATTCTTTTCAGAATTGCCCATTATTACCGAATATCCGCTCCATTTATGTTCTGCCAGCTCTTTCAAATTCTTAACTAGATTAGCTCTTAGCGGGTTCAAGTGGATATACCTTACCAAATCAAGTAAGTAGCTTTCTTCTTCAACTATTATTGATTTATACCGGTTTTGAAATAAATGCCCTGTCCTTTTATGCCTGATATTGAAATTTACCGCATAGCCTGTCAATAATTTCCTCATTATCCTGTTTAAGGGCTTTTCACCTGTTTTTATCAATAAATGCACATGATTAGGCATGAGTGACCATGCGTAACATTTTGCTTTGCTCCATTCCAGCGCTGTTTCTAACCTCTTAACAAAATCTTCCCTGTCTTTATCTGTTTTGAAGATATCCCTTCTTTCTATTCCGCGCACCATAACGTGGTAGAGTAACCCGGGTATATCTATTCGTGGTTTTCTTGGCATTTTGTTATTCTATTCCTTTTTATTTCATCTGTCAATACTGTCAGCTACGTCCCCTATCTTTTAGTTTTAGTATTTATAACTGCTGCCGCCGATAAACTCCCTTATAAGGGAATTTTCGGGGATTATTGATTCATCTTTGATTTCTTCCACCTGCATAAGTAATTCATAAACTCTTTTGGCTCTTATGTAAGCATCTGTTTTTTTGGGGTCCGGCTCATACTTTTTTATTATTTCCGGGAAAATTTTAAACAAATGTTTTTTGTACACCGGCAGTTCATAGGCAAGCGCGCTGTTAAATAAATAGTCCACCTGGCTGATAAACGGAACAATATATTTCATCTCGCTTCTGCGCACATAATGCCAGTGGCCTACGGTTTTATCCGGGTCATAACCGCGGTGCCAGGAATCGCGCACCATTCTGCGCAGCATTCGGAGGTCGGCCCATCTTACAAATTCACCGGCATCATCTTTTACCTGGCACAACGCCTCAATATAGAATTTGAATTTATAATCCAGAGGTATACTTGAAGTCATTTTTTCATAAAGCCCGTGCAGGCTGTCTATCAGCAGGATTTGATGTTCTTTCAAAGTGAACTCGGTTACGTTTAATACTCTTTTCCCGGTTTTAAAGTCATATTTCGGTGTTTTTATTGTTTTTCCGTTTATTAGTTTATCCAGGTGTTCATTGATTAACTCTAAATCCAGGGCATAAGGCGTTTCAAAATCATAATCCCCGTATTCGTCCTTCGGATGTTCTTCAAGGTTTTTAAAGTAGTTGTCTACATTTAACAAAACAAATGACCTGCCATTTTCCTTTAGCTGTTCACTTATCTTTATGGTAGTTGTTGTTTTACCGGAACTTGACGGGCCCGCAACTATAACCAGGCGGATTTTATCTTTGTTTTTAAGTATCTGCTTGGCAACCTTTTCTACTTCTTCGTGATACAGGTTTTCGGATTTCTTCACCAATGTTTTTATAGTGCCTGATTTAACTTTTGCGCTTATTTTTTTTACAGTATCGCATTTATTTTCAACATTCCAGGTATAAGCTTTCCAGATATTCTTGTAGGGCACATTATCTTCTACTACCAGTTTTGCCTCTTTTCCTTCGCGGACTTTATGCCTTTCATGCCTGTAAAGCATATAGGCCTTAGCCGTTTTAAAGTGGCCGTTTTGAACCAGCACTTTTTCAGTTAAATCCTGGATTTCTTCTACGCTGGGTATGGTATGAAGCGGGTACAGCTGGTTTATGGTATTAATTACTTTGTCGGCAAGCTCACTGGCCAGGGTTTTATTCCCCCCGCCAACAGCTACGGCAGCTTTAAAAATGGAATTAACTATTCTATCCCTGTTAAAAACTACTTCTCTGCCGTCGCGTTTTATGATTTTTTTGATTTTGTAGCTTTCTATTTCTGACTCTGGAAATAATGAGGGCTGGTTATACATTTAATTTGTTTATTAGTTTTGTAGTTTTAACTGCGGTGCTTTCTGAGGTATTATACAATAATTAACAGAAGTATTACAAAAAAAAGAAACGCCAAGACAAGATAACAGCCGTTTGTTATTCCGAGAATAGGCAACAATACCAGAGAAGTCAGCAGGGACCCGGAAACAGCGCCTGCCAAATCAGCAATATATAAATCACCGAATGTCTTAGCTCCATCATTGTCAATCCCAGCTGTGATACTGTTAATTAATGTAAACACTGTGCCTATAAACACATTCGGGACAAATATGAGCAAATACCAGCAGGGTTGATTCAGGTTCATTTTTAAAAATAACGGAAAAAATAGCAGGTACACAAAAAGAATAATAAAAACCAAAACCACAATATATTTAACTGACTTGTTTCTTTTTATAAAAACTAAACCTGCATAACTGCCGGCAGACAATCCCGCCATAACCAAAGCTATAAGCAGGCTTATTTTGCCTATCATATAACCGAAAACTGACTGGAAACCCGCAAGCAGTGTTAATTCAATAAACATTGAAACAAAACCAGCCATAAAAAGCATTAACCACATAACATAACGGATACGTTTTCTTATAAGAAGCATTAAAACGAAAAACACCATTGCAAAACAAATGACAGGCACTAAGACATTGTCGGTTTTTAATGCAGGCATTTTAAATCCCTCATTATATTGCGACAGCCAGAATAACAGTGCGTAATAGCCAGCAACCGGCTTAAAATCTTCATTTATCTGTACATTTTCCGGATTTATCTGCGCATTTAGCCTTTCTATCTTATACCTGTCAAGCAGATAACTTAAATAGTACGGAGTTAAATAAACTGTGTTTATTTTTTTTGTTTTTAACTGTTTTATCAAATAGTTCGGATTATCTGTGACTTTGCTGTCTGAAAAAACAAAGTAGTTTTTGATGCCCGGCAGTACAACGAAATATTTGAACTCTTTTTGTATAGTATAATAGACACTTGATGTTAAAGATCTTAAATTTCCCGGCATATAATTCTCTGATGCGCTAATGCCTGTAATAATAACGGTATCCCGGCCGGCAATGTTTTTTAATTCGTTGAAAAATTCTGCCGTATAAAATCTATTCAAACTTTGATTAACTGGATCAGGCATATCCACAATTATATAGTCGTATTTTTTTGTTGTGTTTTTTATGTAGAGCCTGGCATCCTGATTTATAATATTCACTCTCTTATCATTTAAAACATCAGTATTTCCTCCGTATTGCCTGCCTAACTCAATCAGCACCGGATCTAACTCTACATAATCCGCTTCCTTTATGTCATATTTTAGGACTTCCTGCAGGTTTCCTGATATACCCCCGCCTATCAACAAAATATGGCCGGTTTTACCGGACTGAAGCATACATAAATGTACTAGCTGCTCGCAATATTCCTTCTGTGCGCTTGTTGTAAAGATTTTTGAACCATTTACATAAAAACTGTAATCCTCTTTTGATTTTAATACTGACACGGTTCCATATATACTGTTGCGTGACTGGACTAATTCAAAGGGTTTATATAAATAAGAGGAGGAATAATTGTCTATTTTAGCAATACTTCCCGTAAACATTAGCCCCGAATAAAACACCATAAAAACAAAACCCAGTCTTTTATACAGCTTGTTTTTTGAAGCAACAATCAGATAGACTGCTATTAATACAGACATTACAACCGTTATTTGCAACGGCCCTTTGTTTATCAAATAGCAGAAGGCACAAAACAACCCGCCAACAAGCGCACCCAGGGTTTCCAACGCATATATTTTCCCGGCTGGCACACCTGCCATATTTCCCGCTTGCTCAACTTGCTTTACAAAAAAGGCTCTATTTACTATTGAAAACACAAAACCAAGTAGAACGCATGGCAGGAAAAGGACCAAAACAACAATAATTGACACATAATGAAGCGGCAGTATTTCAAACGGGACCAGAACAAACAGCCTGTAAATCATTTTTAGTAAAAGCGGTATAACCGGAAAAAGAATAACTTGCAGTAACAAAACGGGTTCAGCTTTAATATTGCATAACAGTTTTGTTTTTTGAATCAGCATACCCAAAGAAAACAATGCAAGCCAGGCAGAAAGAATGATACCGGCAATTATTTCATTACCTGAAAACAGCGCCATTGATTCCCTGAGCGCTACTATCTGAATACTTATAGATGTGATACCAAAAATGAGATAGAATACGTAAAACATGATTTTACCTTTGATATATATGAAAACACAGCCTGCAGAGCGCTTCAGGGCCGTTAAGAAAGTATTCCAAGAAGGTACTTTTCATTTTGTTAAGGACAGGATAGTTTCTGTGATTCTTTTTTCAGGAATGATGGTTTCAAAATCCCGTATTTTTGACAGGTTATTTTTAAGCGTTTGTAGTTTTTCGGGCTTTTCTATTAGTTCTCTGAGTACTTTTGCAAAAACATCAGGATTTAAGTTTTTTTCTTCAAGCATTATTCCGGCATCACGGGCTGATAAATAACCGGCATTGTATTTTTGATGATTTGCAGTAGCGCTTGATAAAGGTATAAGCACGGCAGGTTTTTTTATAGCTATCAGCTCAGCCACCGTTGTAGCACCTGCTCTGCATACCACCAAATCAGCCGTTGCGTAAGCATTCCATATATCTTCCCTGTATGTATAAACATAAGCTTTCATGGCATTTTTTTTGTAAGCAGCCTGCACAAGGATGTAATCTCTCTCACCTGTTAAGTGAATAAACTGCACCTTATCTTTTAAATCAGCTATATACTTTAAACTTTCGCACAATAATGAATTTATGTAGCGGGCCCCCTGGCTGCCGCCAAAAATCAAAACGGTAAATAATCCTTTATTTATGCTGAATTTTTCAAAAGCCTCTGTTTCCTTTGCGCTTAACAGCTCCGGCCTTATTATATTTCCCGTGAAAACTGCTTTGTTTTTACCGAAACTATTTACAGTATCCGGAAAAGACACCAGCACCTTATCTGCAATTACTGATAGCACTTTATTAGCCAGTCCCGATATGACGTTTTGTTCATGCAGGACTGCCGGAATAAAAAATAGTTTTGAAACAAAAATAACAGGAAAGGAAAGGTAATTACCAAACCCCACAACAACCCCGGGGCGGTAGGATATAAGTATCTTTGCCGCAGCAAAAAAGGAAAGCACAAGTTTGCAGATAAAAACAACTATTTTAAAAGAAGGCTTTCTCGGCATGCCTATAACTTTTAGCTCATAATACTTCAGGTTTTGTGATTTTATAAAATCTATGCTTTTATCACTATTGTTTACTACAAAGGCAACAGAGCAGCCCTGTTTAATTAATTCTTTTGCTATACAGACTGCAGGATAAATATGCCCGCCTGTACCGCCGGCCGCCAATAGTATTTTTTTATTCATCTGAATTTTACCGGTTTACTGCGGTTTCTTGATATATTTGCCAGTATGCCGACAGCGCTTAGAGTCAACACCAGTGATGTTCCTCCATATGAAAAGAAAGGAAGAGCAATACCTTTTGTAGGCAGGCATCCGGAGCAAACTGCTATATTAAAAAGAGCCTGCATAACTATGGAAAGGGTAAGCCCTGCCGCCAGCAGTGTACCGAAGTAATCCTGCGCATTATTGGCTATTTTAATGCCTCTCTGCAGAAACCACGCAAAAAGAAAAATTACTCCCGCGGCGCCGATAAGCCCCAGCTCTTCGCTGATAATTGAGAATATAAAATCCGTATGAGCCTCTGGCAGATAAAACTTTTTTATATCACTGTTTCCCAGCCCCTTGCCGAATATCCCCCCGGAACCTATAGACATTAAAGACTGACATAACTGATAAGCTGATGACTGTGAAAATTTCCACGGGTCTAAAAATGCAAAAAATCTGGTCACCCGGTAGGGTTTGCTTAATACAGCCAGATAAAATACCGGGATAGCCGCACTTATCATTATCAGCAGATGCGTTATTTTTGCCCCGCCGATAAACAACAGAATCATGGTAATTGAAATTATAATAAAGGGTATTCCTATATCCGGCTCAATAGCAATCAGGGCGCATATTAAACCCGCTACCGCAATAGGTACAAGAAAACCCTGAAAGAAATCCTTTAATTTGCTTCGGTTTTTATCAATGAAATCAGCCACAAATATTATTACCGCTAATTTTGAAAACTCCGAAGGCTGAAAAGATATCGGCCCGAAATCAAGCCATCTCTTTGCACCTTTTATTGATTTTCCCATCAGCAGGACCGCTATAAGAAATATTGCAGAGATTATTATCAACGGCACTGAGACTTTCTGCAAGACCCTGTAATCCATCATCAGGAAAAACATGAAAAAGACAAAACTTATCAGAGTCCACATTATCTGCTTTTTAAGAAAGAAAAACTGGTCTGCCCGCCTTTCGCCGGTTACTATAGCGCTGGAGGAATAGATCATAACTATTCCAAAACAAACCAGCAGGAATGTTATGATGATTAGTTTATTGTCAGCTTCGTTTATCTTGCTTAGCATAATTATTTCAGTTTATTTACCAGTTGTTTAAAAACTTCTCCGCGGTGCTCATAATTTTTAAACTGGTCAAAAGACGCGCACCCTGGTGACAGCAGTACCACATCTCCCTTAACCGCGTTTGCCTTTGAATACTTTAAGGCAGAGCCCATATCTCCGGATACAATAATATCCGCAGTTCCTGATAAATCCTTTTTTATCGCTTTTATCGCTTCTCCTATAAGAAGCAGTTTTTTAACTTTTGTTTTTACAAGTTTTTTCAGCGGCGTATAAGGGGCGCCTTTATGCCTGCCGCCCATTATAAGAATAATGTTTTTTTCAAATGATTCCAGGGCAACATAAGTGGAATCAACGTTGGTTGATTTTGAATCATTTATGTATCTTACACCGTTTAGGTCTCTTACAAATTCTATTCTATGTTCCACCCCTTCAAACGACTCCAGGGTTTTGATTATGTTTCCGGGTTTTAGCCCGGCACCTAATCCGCAGGCAAGCGCAGCTAAAGCGTTTTCAATGTTGTGCCTTCCCGGTATTTTCAATGTTACAGGAAATGATATTTTTTTAGAAAATGCATTTACGTAAACTGTATTTGTTTTTCTATCGCAATATATGCCGTTGCTTGTTTTTTTCTTTAAGCTGAAATAAACGGCTGAAGCTTTACATGTATTTTTAAGTTTTCTGCAGTATTTATCGTCATAATTCAAAATACAGCAATCATTTTTGTCCTGGTTACTGAATATCTTTGCCTTTGCCTTAATATAGTTTGCCATCGTTTTGTGATGTTCCAGATGGTCAGGAGTTATATTTAAAATACAGCTTATATCCGGTTTAAAATGCTCAATGTCTTCCAGCTGATAACTGGAAACTTCCAGCACAACCGCTGTTTTTGAGTCAATTTTATCTGCAAAATCTATCAAAGGTGTACCAATATTGCCGGCAACCACTGTTTTAAACCCGGCATTTTTAAATATCTCGCCAACCAGAGTAGTAGTGGTGGTTTTACCGTTAGTGCCGGTTATTGCAATCAGCACTTTAGGCCTTATTAATCTTGAAGCTACTTCAATTTCACTTAGCACTTCAATACCTTTTTTCCTTGCTTTTATTAAAACCGGAAGGTCATGGGCAATGCCGGGGCTCCTGACTATCAGTTCGCAATCAAGTACCTTGTCTGTATGTGAACCTGTTTCATATTTAATACTTTTATTGAGTTTGTTTATATTGGGTTTTACAACTTCAGTTTTGCCCGAATCGGACACAAAAACAGCTGCCCCTTTTTGCGCAAAATAATTGGCAATAGAAACACCTGTTTTACCTAAGCCTAAAACTGTAATTTTTTTGTATGGAAGCATATATTATGGCAAGAAATCCGCTGATGCCGGCTGATTATCTCAATTTCAGCGAGCTTAAAGCTACCAGCATTAAAATGATACTAATTATCCAGAATCTTATGGTAACCTTGGTTTCAGCCCAGCCGGATAATTCAAAATGATGATGCAGAGGAGCCATCTTAAAAATACGTTTTTTGTATCGTTTATAACTAAAAACCTGGAGTATGACAGATAATATTTCCGCAAAAAATATACCGCAAATTACTAAAAATATAAGTTCCTGTTTTATAAATACAGCTACCAGCCCCAAAGTACCGCCTAAAAACAAAGACCCTGTGTCACCCATAAAGACTTCCGCGGGGTACCCGTTAAACCACAGAAAGCCCAGTCCTGCACCTATCATGGCCGCTAAAAATATGGCAATTTCCCCTGACCCGCTGACAGGAATAATTCTTAAATACGTTGATAGTTTAGCATGCCCTGCCAGATAAGCAAAAATGGCATAACCGAAACAGGAAATTATAATACTGCCTATAGCTAGGCCGTCTAACCCGTCGGTAAGATTAACGGCATTAGATGCGCCGACTATTACTATCATTGAAAAAAGGATATATAAAATGCCTAACTCAAGAAATACTTCCTTTAAGTAAGGAATATTCACACTGGTTGCATAAGCCGGATTGGAAGGATAGAAATAAATATAAACGCTCACTGCCAAAGCAAAGATAAACTGGCCTGCCAGTTTCCATTTGGCAACAAGGCCTTTTGAATTCTTTCTTACTATCTTAATGTGGTCATCCAGGTACCCCAGCAGACCCAACCATATGGTTCCCGTAAGAATCCAGATTATAAACCTGTTGTCCAAGCGGGCCCAGAGAATTGTGGAAACAAAAAGCGACACAAGAATAATCAGCCCTCCCATTGTAGGAGTGCCGGATTTCTTCAAGTGGGTCTGGGGCCCATCTGTTCTGATACTTTGCACAAACTGCCTGTTTTTAAGGTAGTTAATCATTTTCGGCCCGAACAATAATGAAATAAGAAGCGATGTAATAATAGCCGCAATGGACCTGAATGTAATATAACCCATTACGTTTAGGGGTGAAAAAAATACTTTTAACGGGTACAGCAAATGATAAAACATGTTTATCCTCGGTTAATATTTGTCTTAAATACCCTTCGCGGAATCCACAATTGTAAAGCCGTGATTGAGTAGTTCTTGTCCGCTTCGGGTATTTCAGCGTAGGGCTTGTTCCTGCGTTGTTAATGAAATTTGATTCCACGCCTGTTAAGGCGCGGAGCTTCAATTACTGAATTATTTTATAAATTATTGACTATTTTTTCCAATCCTATGCCCCGGGAAGCTTTAAACAAAACCGCAGTATTTGCATTTAACCGTTTTTTTAATTTTTCTTCAAGACCCGGCTGTTCTGTAAAATATTCAATATAATCCGCCGGATTATCTTCCTTTATGGCTTTAATATATTTGCCGTAAAGATAAATACCCGAAAGAGGCAGTTCTGTAACAAGTTTTCCCAGAGCCTTATGTTCCTGCTGTGTATGTTCACCCAGTTCCAGCATATCTCCTATAACTATTATCTTTTCTTTTTCAGGATATGCTTCCATAAATGAAGTTATAGACTGTTTCATAGATTCCGGATTGGCATTATAAGCGTCATTAATTAAAATAGCGCCGCTGGAATGCATTATCCTTTCCATACGCATTTTCATAGGAGAAAACTGTTCCAGGGCTTTTTTTATCACTTCAATATCAATACCCAGGCAATGACAGGCACAAACGGCTGCCAGGGCATTATAAACGTTAAACAGGCCCGGGACAGGAATTACCATACTGATACGTTTTCCCATTAAGTGCATGTTAAAACTCATTTTTTCATTCAAAGACTTTACATCGGAAGCATATATATCTGCGTTTGTACTTAACCCGAAAGTAAGAATTTCAGACCGCAGGTTATCCTTGAGTCCATTAAGATACGGGTCATCAAAATTCAATATTGAAACTTTATCTTTTTCGAGTAAACGCAGAAGTTTGCTTTTTTCGTTAAAAACACCTAATGTGTCACCTAAATATTCCAGATGTGTTTTGCCGATGTTGGTTATAATCCCTACATCGGGACGGGTGATTTCTATAAGCCGGTCCATTTCTCCTTTTAAAGAAATACCCAGCTCTAAAACACTATATTTATGTTCTTTTGTAAGCTCCAGAAGAGTAAGCGGTACGCCTATAAGATTGTTGTAATTTTTTTTAGTAGCATGCACATTACCTTTTACTTTTAGAATATGATAAATCATCTCTTTGGTTGTTGTTTTTCCGCTTGAACCGGTAACAGCAACCACGAGGGGCGCAATTTTCTTTCTGTAATATCCGGCAAAATCACCAAGGGCTTTCAATGTGTCTTTAACAACAATAATTGATGAAGTGTTTGGAATACATTTATCTATTTCCGAGTCAATTTCTGAAATCACTACTCCCGAGGCACCCTGTTTTATGGCATAATCAACAAACTTATGCCCGTCAAAATTCACCCCTTTTAAAGCAAAAAACATATCCCCCTGTTTTATGTTTCTCGTATCAGTGGATATGCTTGTAATTTCTAAAGAAGGATTGCCTAAATATAATTTACCCTGGGTGGCTTGTGTCAGTTCCCTTAGATTGACTTTTTCCATTTCTGTTTTTAGTGCTTTTATTTTTTTATTAGACCAACTTTATACCAACAACTCCTCTACTACTTCTCTGTCGCTAAAATGAATTTTATTGTTTCCAATTATTTGATAAGTTTCATGGCCTTTACCGGCTACAAGTATTATATCATCTTTATTAGCCATTTCAACTGCCGTTTTCAGAGCTTCACGTCTGTCAACTTTTACCATGTAATTGTCTTTCCCTGCTCTTTTAATGCCTATTTCTATATCACAGATGATTTTTTTCGGGTCTTCAGTTCTTGGATTATCGCTGGTAAGGATTACATAATCACTCATTTTTACCGCTATTTCTCCCATCACAGGCCTTTTGGTTCTGTCTCTGTCACCGCCGCAGCCAAAAACTGTAATAACGCGTTTTTTTGCTATTTCTTTTATTGTTGAAAGAACATTCTTTAAAGCATCATCCGTATGCGCATAATCAATCAGGACCGTAAAGGGCTGTTTCTTATCTACTTTTTCCAGCCTTCCGGGTATAAGGCTTACTTTTTCAATGCCGTCCCTGACCTTTTTTATATCCATTCCGGTACCCAGTGCATAGCCCGCTGCAGCCAAAATATTGTAAATATTGTGTTTGCCGATAAGCGGGGTCCTGATTTTTTCTTTTTTGTCATTATAAACAAGATTAAAGACAGTTCCTGAAGCGCTGGCATTTATATCCTGAGGATATATGTCTGCAAGTGATGAATCAAAACCATATTTAATTGTTTTGCATTTAATAAGCCCGGATATTTTGTTACCCCACTCATCATCAATATTAATAACTGCAATTTTAGGGGTTTGTTTTACACCGCCTGCGTCAAGCATTTTAAACAATCTTAGTTTTGCCTGAAAATATTCATCAAATGTTTTGTGATAGTCAAGATGGTCTCTGGTAAGATTAGTAAAAATACCTGCATCAAACTCTACATCATCAACTCTGTTAAGCACAAGTGCATGAGAAGACACCTCAATGGCCACCGCTTGAAACTTCTGTGTTACGGCTTTATGCAGTAAGTACTGCAAGTCAGAAGAAAAAGGAGTGGTATTTTCCGGAGATATAATTTCGTTATTAAACCTGTAATTTATAGTTCCAAAAACGGCAGTTTTTTTTCCCGAGACAGCTAAGATGGATTCCAGTAAATAAGTTATACTTGTTTTCCCGTTTGTCCCCGTAACCCCGATAACTGTCAGTTTTTTTGAAGGGTACCCGAAAAACCTGGCAGATACTTCCGATAAAGCCTTTAGCGGATCTGCTACTATAATTTGAGTCAACCCGGGAATATCATCAATTATTTTGTCAGTAATTATTGCTGCTGCACCTTTTAACAGCGCGTCTTTTACAAACCGGTGGCCGTCAGTATGCTGGCCGTGCAGGCAGACAAATATATTTCCTTTTTCTATTTTTCTTGAATTGTAATTAATACCTGTTATCTCAATATCCGTATTTCCGCTGATTTCATAACCGGAATTATCAGTAAGATAACTTAGTAATGTCATATTTTTTCTCTTTTTTGGGAATATTCAGATAATTCATTGATTCCTTGGCTATTCTTGAAAATACCGGGCAGGCAACGTCACTGGCCCAGTAACTTGTTTTAGGCTCATCCAGCACTACCAGAATAGTTATTTGCGGGTCTTCCATAGGAAGAAATCCGCAGAATGATGCTATATATTTTGATGTAGAATAGTGTTTAGTTTTGGGGTCAATTTTCTGGGCCGTGCCTGTTTTCCCGCAAACTGAATAACCCTCCACATTTGCCAGCTGGCCAGTACCAATTTCAACTACATCATTAAGCATTTTTTTAAGCTTTTCGGATACATCCGTAGAAATTACCTCTCTTATCAATCTCGGTTCGCTGTCAAAAACCATATTATCATTATCATCTATTACTGATTTTACAATCTGAGGTTCATAAAGTTTACCGCCATTCGCTATAGCCGAATAGGCATTTATCATCTGTAATCCTGTTACGCAGATCCCCTGTCCGAACGATATAGTAAGTCCTGATACAGAGGACCATTTTGAACTAAAAGGATTAAAAACAATACCCATCTGTTCTCCGGGAAAATTACTTCCCGTATAATTGCCGAATCCAAACTGTTTCATCCAGTAATAGATTTTTTCCCTTCCTAAGGCCATGCCTACTTTTGCAAATCCGATATTTGAAGAGTACGCCATTAATCCGTCCATAGATAAATAACCGTATTTTTCATGATCATTTACTTCAATATCCTGGTATTTGAAGCTTCCGTTTTCACAATAAATAATATCATCTGGTTTATATTTTCGTTCAGTTAAGGCTGCTGCCGCAGTAACGATTTTAAAGGTGGACCCGGGTTCAAATACTTTATGTATTGCCGGATTTACCAGGTTTTCTGTTTTAATCTTATCAGTATTCGGATTAAAATTCGGATAGCTTGCTACAGCCAGTATTTCACCATTTTTGGGGTTTTGCATTATTATAAATCCGCTCTCTGCCCTGGTTTTTTTCATTGCAGATTCAAGCTCTCTGCCTGCTATATATTGCAACGTACTATCAATAAAAAGAACAATATCAGGTGATTTAAGGCCGTTTAAAGAAGACATTCTCAGAGCATTTCTCATTCCATCCCTGTTAAATACTTCTACTACTTTTTCACGCTTTACCAGGCTGTCATAATAAAGCTCAATACCGGAGAGCCCCTGTCCATCTATACCTACCACACCTACCAGTTGTGCTGTAAGATCTTTGCACGGATAATACCTGTTGACTGTTTTCTGAATATTAAGGCCTTTCATCTTAAGATTTTCCAGGTCATCATATTTATCGGACTGATATTGTCTTTTTATCCAAGAAAAGCCGCTTTTTCTGGATATCTGTTTATAGATTTCAGCTGAGTTTAATCCGGAACATTTTGACAACTTATCTGAAAACTCCTTTTTGTCTTCTATTAAATTCGAATTTGCTGAAATTGAATAAGACTTAACGTTCATCGCAAGAACGTGTTGGTTTCTATCATAAATCGTACCCCTTATTGAGTTCTGCACTTTCGTTTGTACTACCTGCGCATTGACAAGATTCTGCAATTTCTGATAATTCCATACCTGCAAAAATAACAACCTGACTACTATCAGAGAAAACATAAACAGTAGAAATATTGAAGTTGCCAGAATTCTGTTGTTTGTACTTTTCATTTTGTTAATTTACAATTCTTACGTTCTCTTTTTTAGGTGCGTAAAACTTTCTTTCTGAGGCCAGCCTATCGAGCCTTTCGGGAGACTCCATTTTTATGCATAGAATCTGAAAATCTGCCGCATTTTCCAGTTCTTTTGATTTCTGTTCATTTATCTCTTCAATCATATATTGCAGCCTTACGGACTGTATCTGCTCCCATACATAAATCATTGCTACGGTAAAAACAACCATGATTACCAGCAAATAATTTGTTTTACCTTTTTTCATTTTCCAAATTCCCCGTTAATTTCTCTCAGCAACACGCAATTTTGCGCTTCTTGCTCTTGGATTCTCGTTTAATTCTTCTTCTGTAGCTGTTATGGGCTGTTTTGTAATTATTTTATACAAATCACTATTATCATTGAAATGTTTTTTTACTATCCTGTCTTCCAGTGAATGAAAGGATATTACAAGTACCCGGGCATCTTTGTTTAATATATCAGACAAACAATTCAGAGATTTTTCTAAATTTCCCATTTCATCGTTTACTGCTATTCTTATAGCCTGGAAAACTTTTGTTGCAGGATGAATTTTATCAGGCCAGCAGCTTTTCGGGATAGCGCCTTTAACAGCATCCGCCAAATCAAGGGTGGTTTCAAAAGTTTTGTTTGATCTTAAATAGTTGATTTTTTCAGCAATTCTTTTTGACCATCTTTCCTGGCCATAATCGCTGAATATTTCCTGCAGCTTCTGCTGTGGATAAGTATTAACAATCTCGTAGGCAGTCAAGGCTGTGGATGAGTCCATTCTCATATCAAGGGCTCCGTTTAAATTAAAGCTGAATCCCCGCTCCTTTTTTTGAAGCTGAAAGCTTGAGACACCCAGGTCAAAAAGAACGCCATCAACCTTATTAATACTGTGCTGTTTTAAAACTTCTGCTAATTGACTGAAATTACTTTTTACTAATATGTATTTTTTACTTGTCTGCTTTAATTTATCTTCTGCTATTTCTAAAGCTTCACTGTCCTGATCTATACCTAACAATAAACCCGTGTCAAGCCTGCTTAAAATTTCAATTGAATGCCCCCCCATACCTACGGTTGCATCTATGTATATCCCGTTATTTCTTATGTTCAGAAATTCAATGGTTTCTTTTAAAAGAACACTTTTATGCTTTGTAATTTCCATCTTTATTAGAACTCTAATTCTGGAGTCAATTTTTTAAATACTGTTTTTGCCTTTGTATAGTAAGTATTCCATTTTTCTTCGGGCCAGATTTCCAGCCGGTCCCATACACCAACTATCACTATTTTTTTACTTATGCCAACCTGCTGTTTTAAATCTTGAGGTACAAGTATCCTGCCCATCCCGTCTACTATTATTTCAGCAGCCATAGATAAAAAAGCCCTTTTAAAGGCCCGTTCTTCAGCTTTATTTTTTAAAGAAAGCTCATCGAACTTTTCGATCAGTTTTTTCCAGGATTCCTCCGGATATACGTACAAACAATCATCAAGTCCTATAGTAATAAAAAAATTGTTTATTCCTTTTCTTAACTTTGCAGGAATAAACAATCTATTTTTGTCATCTATGCCATACCTGTATTGTCCAGTAAAAATCATAGTCCCCCATATATATCCACTATTAACCACTCTGCACCACTATTATAATATATAATAGTAGGCGTGTCAAGAATTATTTTAATAATTCTTGAAGCGTACATTTCACTGATTTTATAATGGACTGAAGCTTTGGAATGAGGACTGCCGGTTTGTTTTTCTGGGATGAACTATAAGCCGAGTTCTGTAACTCCGTTAGGAGCAAAGGTCATTTCTCTGAATCCTGCGTTACCGCCGGATTTATGCGTCCATTTTAACGGTTTATTCAACCATTTTCGGACTTGCTCACAGATAAGGATTTAGCCGTTTCACCTGCCTCTTTGATAACCGTTAAGCTATCTTATAAAGCAACTGATTCCTTCTTTCACTGAAGGAACTTCTGGCTCTTTCAAGCCAAAACGTCTCTGTTCGCACCTCTTGCCTTTTAAGGCAGATGGGCATTACCCACTATCATTTTTCTTAATGATTGCTCATTAAGAGAGAGCTCGGACTTTCCTCCCCATAATGAATATGAGGCGACCTTTAGTCCATCCCATTTTTGTTAAGGTATGTAAAGGATCTTTGAGCAATTTTCACAGAACACTAAAACATCATTTTTTGAAACTTCGTTTATTACCTGTGCGGGAAGCTGCATGTGGCAGTTACCGCAGTTGTTGTTTTCAATTATCGTTATAGCTATGCCGTCTTTGCATTTCTTCCTGATATATTCATACTTCTTTAGAGCGTTTGGTGTTACAGAACTTTCCAACTGTTTTCTTTCCTCTTCCAGGGCTACTAACTGGCCTTTGAAATCAGTTACTTTCTGTTCATATACTTTTATTTCCTGATTAATCTTTTCTTCCTGATCTTTTAGGACGTTTTCTTCATCTTTTATACCGCGGTTGAATGATTCAACTTCTTCCATTACTTTTAAGATACTTTCTTCTATTTTGCCTTTTTCCGCTTCTACATTTGCTATCTGGTTTAATAAGGCTTTATATTGTTCATTTGTTTTTACCATATTTAATTCGTTTTTATGCTTTTTAATAATATCGTCTTTTGCAGCAATATCCAGTTCAAAACCTTTGTGTTTTGACTGAATTTCCTTGATATGAAGTTTTCTATCATCAAAATTCTTTTTTAATTCTGTAATTTTGTCTTTAAACTCTTCTATCTCTGCGGGTACAAGCTCACATTCTTCGTTCAATCTGTCCAGTTCTGCATCCAATTCCTGCAATCTGACTAAAGACTTGATGTCCAGGCCGTATTTTTCGCTCATTTGTTTTACTTTTCCTTATGTTAACAGCTATTTAAATTTTTTATTATCTGGGCAATGAGGGATTTGAACCCCCGATCTCACGGATGTGAACCGTACGCTCTAAACCACTGAGCCAATTGCCCTCTTAAAAATGATTTATTTTTATTGGGCTCCGAGGGATTTGAACCCCCGACCAATTGGTTATGAGCCAACCGCTCTGACCGCTGAGCTAGGAGCCCTATAAATCGTTATTGTCAGCAAAGAACACGTAATTCTGTCTTTCTACAGAGTGTGATTATAATAAAAAAAAACATAATTGTCAAAAAACGCTATTCCCAGCCGTTATAGGCTTCACTTTTTATATCTGCATACCTTTTTAACAGAATTTTTTCTATCTTTTCCTTATATTTTTTCCTTAAAAACACCAATTTTACCCATGAATTGCCTTCTTTCCTTGCCGGCCATGATATCCAGGAACCGTTTTTACCTTCAAACACCTTGCACTCTACAGACAGGGAACCGTCAAAAGTCACTTCTGCAAAAGCTTTAAGTGATGATTTGCTTTTCTTTAAAATTGAAAACTTAGTAATTTCATAATTAATTTCTTTGTAACCGGAATTTATTGAAACCGGAGTTTCTGTTTCAAGAATCTTTACTATACTTTCATACAATTTACGATTTACTACCTTAACCTGCTCGTAGATTTTACCTGAATTATTTATATAACGCGGAAACTCCGGAACTTTTTTTCCGTTAATGCTTTTAATCAAAATTTCGTTAACCGTTACGAGATCATTAAAAATAATGTTTACATATCCGCAATTATTGGATGTATAAAACTCAGCCTTAGATACAAATACTTCATTGTTCTGCTGAGAAAAGGCAGAAGTAGTCAGTCCATAAATTATAAAAAGTGATAGTAGTATTTTTTTCATATAAAAAAATAACCCCGCTCTTTAGCGAGGTTATTTAATTTTGTTTTTTTGTAAAAGTATTTTTTAGAATTTATAGCCAAGGCCTGCTCTGATTGTGTCTCCAAGGTCGCCATAAGGGGCCCAGGTAAAATCTACACCGAATGATTTTTTAAGCTCAAAACCTAAACCCAAAGAAATACCTGACATGCCACCTGATTCAATACCGGTACGGTATCCAAGTCTTAAAGGAAGAGCCATATTTTCACCCATAGCTACTGTATACTGGGTGCCTAAATTAACAGTAGAAACGCTATCTGCAGTACCAATATTTATATCAAGAGCTACCATTAATTTTTCTGAAGCCTGATACTTTGAACCAATCTTCAGGTTTGTAGGAATAGGGTCTGCAACATCTAAGAACTTTACACTACCGCCAACATTTTGTAACGCCAAACCTAAGTTTATTTTTTCAGAAAGTTTGTATAGGCCGCCAATGTCAAGGCCAATTGTTGAACCAGATTTATCATCAATCTTTTGTGTGATTGATTTTACGTTTACACCAATTGCCATTTTTTCACCTAAGGATTTTGAATATGAAAGAGTAATAGCTGAATCATTTGCGCCGAACTTCTCTGCTGTGGTTACAATATTGCCTGCTGTATCAACCAAATCTCCGTTTGCATCTCTTCTGTCCATGCCGGGAGCGCCAAGCATGTTTATAGCAAGACCAAAGGTACCTGCGCCTGTGGGCATTGCATAAGCTAAATACTGATAGTTTATTTCCTGAAACCAGACAGCATAAGTTGCGGTAACTTCAGATTTTTCTAAAGAAGCCAATCCTGCCGGGTTAGAGCCTATGCAGTCAATGTCACCGGAAACCGCGCCATAAGCACCGCCTAAAGCAGCTAATCTGGCACCGCCTACCACCTTTAGAAATGTTGCGCTGGTAGTACCTTTTCCACCCGCAAAACTTACTGTGGAAACTACACAAACTGACAAGAGCATCAAACATAGTTTTTTAAACATCTCTAACACCTCCTGATGATTTTTTATTCTAATATATATATATACCAAATATTTGCATAAGATACAATAACTTACAGTTCGTAAGCTACACCCAAAAACATGTTTGAAGTCTGATAAGTGTACTTATAAACCTGCTCATATTTCATGCTTGAACTTGAGTTATAAGAACCGTAAATACCCTTAAGGCTTAACTTTTCTGATAATGGATAGGTTAATCCTAAGGATAAATAAGTTGTATCTGTTTTAATTTTGTCAGTTCCATAAACACCTGCCACATCCTGAACCAGTCTGTTTAAATAAGCCCTTGAGCCAATTTCATAAGAAAAATCCAATTTTAAAGGAACTGTATTGAATGAAAAACTTATTATTGGTGCTATTTTTGTTTCTGTGTAATCATAGTCTTTTTCAATAAACTGTTTTTTTGCTGTGTCATATCTGTTCTGATTTGAAGCATTTGAAACATAATTTATGCTCAAACCACCAAACATAGTTAATGGGCCAGTGGGCACTATGGCAAATGACGGGAACAGACCAACACCCATTACCGTATCAGCTCTTTTCTGAGACGCATTATAAACACCGTTGTCAAGCTGAATAGTCTGGTCATTAAAACTTTTCATTGTGTAAGCAAAAGACCAGTCTACTACAAACCCTGATAAAGGATAAAATTTTCCATACAGGCTGACTTCATTTGCCATAAAATCAAGCAAGTTTTTGCCTATATCTGTAGCTGAAACACCAAACTGGCCTGAAGTCTGCGAAACCAGAGAAGCATAGTTTGGGAAAGCTATGATGTACATTGAATATCCAATATTTATATTTTTCTTTGACACGTCCAAACCTACAGATGTTTTTGCATAATCAAAAGCACCATTGCCCCAGCTTTCGTCCTTTGCTTCTATTATCATCTGTTTAAAATAACCTACTTTTGCTCTTAGTTTTGTATTTTCGCCTATTTTATAGACCGGCCTTAGAGAAAGATTGTAACTTGCGGACTGTTGTAACAGTTTTTCTCCGCCAACAAGCTCTGTAACATCCTTTACGCCTCTATACTCAACATAAAGAGCGGGAAGAAAAGAAAACTTATCGCTAAATTTCATAGCCGGCACAAAATCAATGTTTAGATTGCCGTTTGACGCAGATTCACCTTCATAACTATATTGACCGCCGAAAGCCTTAACATTTAATACGGTGGCAATATCAGACCCAAAAGACGCTAAAGTAAAAGAACTTAAAACTCCGACTGCTAAAATTATTTTTTTAATCATTAATTCATGTCCTTTCGTTAAATAATTAACGCATTTTTAAATAACATCTATACTTTACTTTACTAAACCTGAATCCATAAAGATTTTTGGTTCTACGCAAAGGTCAATCTTTTTGTCTGTCCCGGTAAAACCGTCATAGAACATAACAAGTTCCATATTATATTTCAGCTTATCGCCTGCGTAATCTGTAAGGGAAGGAACTTTACCGTAATCATCTATTGAATAGGTATCTTCTGTATAAGTTCCGCCGGCAAAACCAAACTCAAAACGCGAATGCATTTTATCATCACCGGAAGGAAGTAAATAACCAGTATTGTACCAAGTCTCAAACTGAGCACTGGTCATGGTTCCGGATACAGAGGGATCGTTTACAGTCCACACAGCATCAGTTGAAAAATTGTTTATATGAGACCCTGCTGCTCCTGCCGGCACGTAGGAGATCATGGTAACGTCATTTAATTTAAAGTAATAATTGTCAAAAACAAGGTTTTGTGTCTGAGCAATGCTTGGATCATCAATTACCCTGCCGCCAGTATATCCCCATTTTGAATTATCAACGGTATTGCTTGCACCAAATTCTGTTGAAAGTAAATAATTGTCTGGGGCAACATCGCCATTTCTCCAACCTACCCATTCATTGGCTTCTGCTATGCTTGTAAAGTTATTTGCAAAGGTAGGTATCCAGGTATACCAATCAAAACGGTCTTTTCTGCTGTTTAAAACAACCATTTTATACTGGTTTGCCCCTAAACCTACTGCGCTTCCTCTTACTATATATTCCTCAATTCTTACTCTCTTGCCAAAAACATCAATGATAGTTTTACCCTGTTGGTATTCAGCAAGTTTCATTTCTGTGGCTGCCATCTGCTGTACTGCTTCTTTTGAAAGGTCCATATTTATTTCAGCCTGGGTAGCCATTTTTTCGCTTTCCTGTTGATTTTTTGATTCTTCTTCATTATCTTCAGTATCAAAAGATGACGGATCTTCCGGAGGAACGTTTGTGAGGAACTCCATTTTCTTTCCCGGGCCTACTTCAAACTCTTTGCCGTCTGTGCCAATTGCGGCTACCAGGCCTTCAAATACTTTTAATTCTGTCTGGTCATTTTCTCCGATATCCATGGAGAATTCTGTACCGCGGATAGAGCAAACAGCGGTAGGGGTTTTGCATTCAAAAGATCTGCCCTGGGCCAGCTTGGATATTTTATACCTTACTTTGCCTGCCCTCTGTTCAAGAGCCTTCTGGCTGTCTGTAAGGATTTTTATAAACATTTCTGATTTTGGTTTTATGGTTAGTTTACTGCCGTCATAAAGCATAATTTCTGCTTTTGCTTTAGCTTCAGTTTTGATAGAGGCATTTTCATCAAGGGTCATACCGGTGTAGCACTTTGTCCAATTTGCTGTCTGGTTTAACTTCACAAAAACTTTGCCGTAGGAACTGGTAACAATTACTTTGGGTGTTTTTGCCGAAAACGCAAAACCCGCGCATACTGCCAAACAAACTAAAACTGCAAATAGTTTGCTTTTCATAATGAATCCCCCTTTTTAACTGCCGCCAACTCCGGCGGCCGTTGTTGAAATTTTAAGATTTCAAAATCAGAACACAAGAAAGGATGCCCGGCTAACGCCAGGCATCCATGTTTTGTGCTTTTATTTCATTACTGCAAACTTGCCTTTGGCTTTATGTCCGTCTGTATCGGTGATGTAATAAATATACACACCGCTTGCAAGTTCGTTACCGCTCTTATTTACTGCCAGCCAGTCAATATAACCGTCTGTTGCCGTAACATCATAAACAAGCTCGCCGGCAATATTGAAAATCTTTACCTTGGCATCTGTAGTAAGATTATCAATCCTTATACCCAATGCGCGGTCATAAATTGTGGCAGATCCCGGTTTATACGGATTCGGGAACACTTGCACACTGTTGAGGTTTGCGTTTGCCCTGGCAACTAACTGGAACAGAGTTAAATGGGTAAGTGAAGCTTCTACTTTTCTAAGTGTAGTATCTACCTTGGAATTTGTAATAAGCACCCATTTTGAATTTACGGCATCTTCACGAGCCATACCAATAGTTTTTTCATTGGTAACACCGGTAGCATCTGCCGCTGTGTAAACATAGCTAAGTTTAATAGGTTTCTTTGGCTGTAACGTATTTCCAGCGCTTGTAGCAGTGATTTCTATACCTTTACCAAGGCCTGTTAACCCATCCGTAGTGCAGATAAGTCCTGATTTCAGCGTAACTACTACTGAAACGTTTCCGGATGCTTCAAAGGTATCAGGGTCAATAATAATGTCTGCTGTGTTGCCGCCTCCGGTTAACTGAATAGATGTAGATGTGGTAACATCATAAGTTACGGTTGTTGAAGCTACATCTACACCGCCACCGTCATCATCACTGCTTGCTACTGCAAATACTGCAAATTTTGAGCAATGGGTCACATTCATGCTTAGTGTAAACTTGCCCCAGTCAATAGTAGGAATACCTGTTACTTCTTCCCATGATGTACCGTCGGAAGACAAATTGTAAAGCTTTAAGTCTTCTTCATCATAATCTAAAGCATTATCGGAAAGCTGAAGGTTAACTGATATTGGCGTATTTTGTGAAATAGAAGCAAGCGGACCTGATATAAGGTTAACTCTCATTTCATAAAGACTGCTTACCTGGGTACCTGGTTTTGCAGCATCAAAAGCCTTTATCGGGAATGAGAAGGCTCCTTTTGCATACTTACCTCTCTTCTGTGCACCGATAGATTCATCAGTTACTTTCATACAAGTAACCCTGGTACCGCTGCTAAGAGCAACTGCGTCTTCAATGGAACCCGGAGGTACTAAAATACCCGATGGGTCATCTTCACCCAATTCTACAGTACCGCCCGCCATAGGGTTAATAATTTTTACGCTTCTTGCATCTTCACCAAACCAGAACTCATATTGTGTATCTCTGATTAGGTCTTTTGAGTTTGTACCGTGAAAGTTAAATATAAAAGTTGATGCGCCGCCAAGAAGCTCGTTTTCTGAAGGCACATAAACTACAAGGAAGTCCTTTCTGTTCTGCTGGAATTTTTCTTCAAAAGTAGAAAGATACTTTATTGTTCCCTGTGCGGTAACAGTAGTAATTACCTGAGTCATGCTTTCCTGCTGTAAAGGCTCTGTGGCATAACCGTAAATGTAATAAAGATCAAGGTCTACACTTGGCAAATCAGCTACCAATAATGCTTCGTCATCATCACCTAAAGGAATAGGAAGCGTAAGAGTCCCGGCTAACGACGGGAACAGACTAATAAGGTTTTTAAACGATTCTATAAACTCTTTTTTGTATGTAAATTTTGTGACTTTTGCTTCAAAATTTGGAGGATAAACATTGTAGGTAATGTTTTTGGTTTTGTTTTCAGCATTTGTAGCAACATTCGTAAGTGTAGGATCCACAAAAACCTTACCTGTTTCAGGAGCAAGAAGCACAACATAATAGTCTACCGCTGGTTCCAAGCCAATTATCTCATAGCTGTTTACTTCAAGTGTAACAGGGTTTATTGAAAGAGAACCAAACACAAATTTTTTAAAATCTTTTGTTGCGGCAACAACCATAGAAGCATCAGAGCTGGAAATTTTTCCACCTATTTGGGTTCTAATGGTTCCTGATAAAGAAGCACCACTGGTCAGTTCAAGATTACCTGCATCATTTACTGTGTTTGCTAATATGGTTACTTGTTTAGCAAAAGTAGCAAACCCAACAATAGTTTGACCTGATTTACCCATTTCTGTACCTGCTTTAGCGAACACTTTTAATGTATATGTACCTGCTACTAATCCCTTTATGTTAAATGAACCGTCAGGATTTGTAATAGCTTTTAACCCTGACATAGGGTCACCGCTGGCCAGGTCTGCTGGTGACTGTAATAGTACCAGCGCCGCTGGGAAGTTCTCTACTTCAATACCAGGCACAGGAAATGGAAGCAGTAATTTATAACTTGAATATGCTGCTGGGATCTTCACGTTTCCTTTAAGCTCTGCATTTGAAGGCAGAAGATTAAATGATTGGGTTGGTGTATTGGTTGAAATAAGTATGTTTGATTTTATGCTTGGGCCGTATTTTTTCATTACTTCGGTCCACTGGGTTGGGTCATCTTTGCGGGCATTTGCCTTGATTTCCCAATACTTCACATTTAAATCCAGGCCTCTTAAGGTGAATAAACCGTTTTGGTCTGTAGTTGCAGTGATATTTTTTCCTTCTCTATCCTGAACGCTCTGCGGATAAGCAATCACCAATACGTTTGAAACAGGAATTTTTGTATTAGAAGCACCGGGTACAGTAACTTTACCTGAGACAGCAGTACCATTATTAAGTTTTATGGTTCCCGCATCCACTTCTGCCTGTGAATTTGGCACTGTGATACCTGCTTTTGTGGTAACCATGTAATTTACTGTAGAGCCGGACTTTGGTGAAATTTTAATCATGTATGTACCACCGGGCAGGTTAGGCAAGGTAAATCTGCCTGCTGTTGATGTTTCTGAAGAAAGCGTAACACCCGCCATATCGGTATTTTTGTATGAACCTTCAACAAACGGATAGGCCCAGCATTCTACCAGCACATTCTGGCTGATAGCTTTATTATTTGCATCAACCAGCGAACCGATGATGGATGCGCCTTTTTCCAGCGAAATCTGGCCTAAGGATACGTTTTCTGAAGAAGCTGAGAACTGATATTCCTTGCTGTAAATTTTGTAGTTTGGCGACCAGACTGTGACAATGAATTTTCCTGGTGATACTTTATTAAAGGCAAAAGACTTGGTTGTTAAACCAATAGCATTCTGAGATGAGAAGTCTACCTGAGTGGTAGCTATATTCTCTCCTGAGAAAGGGTTTTTAAGAGAAACTGTGATGTTTTCAGATACCCCGGCCTGAGCTCTTTTTACAGTACCTGAAAGGTTCACTCCTGCTGATAAGGTAAATACTACTTCTTTTGTTTCCCTTGCATTTAAAACTTCAAAAGATTCAAAAGGAATGCATGCATAAGGATATTTTACTATTTGGGGCATATTGTCGCCACCCATACCACCCATACCGTATTCAGGTTCAATGTAAAAATTGGTATTTACAAGCGGATACACATAGTAAATTCCTTCTTCGAGACCTTTTATTTCAAATTTGGCATAGGAGCCACCATCATCAGTACCGGCTCCTGTGAAAAGTGCAATCTGTGAAGTTTCTTTCATATTCGGGATACGTGTCTGTAAATCCATCATGTCTTTAATGGTGGAACTTTCAATTTGTTCTTTACCACCATACATTTCTTTTCGTTTAGCTATCGTACGTTCAGCGAATTTTCTCATAAATATTGATTGTATACGCGCTATTCCTGTACCCATGCCGCCTATAGCATTGATTTCAGCGTAAGTAGTAGTTTTTGCTACTATGTCCGAAATAGCACTAACAGAACCATAAATTTTCACGTATATGGTAGAAGCTGCCTTGAGCTCTAAATTAAGACTTGTAGTTCCACCGCTGCGCGTATTCTGTATAACCCAGGAAGTACCTGTATTTCCGGAAGCCTTGCCGAACGTGCTGATGCTTGACGGAGCAACATCAAACTCTGATACCCATATTACAGCTTCCCCGGTTGGCAGATCAGAAACGGAATAGTTGGCTACATTGGGGTTACTTGCGCTTTGAATTGGGGTAGCGGAATGGTCCTGTCCATTTGTGCTTGGGTAGGCAATAGTAACACATACTTTATTCCAGTCTATTGCATTACCGGAATTGTTTGTTATTGTTCCTTGCATACTGCCAGTAGGTTTACTCATTTCAATATCAAATGGAACGGTTTTAGTCATAGCTACTGAAGTGGATAATGTTACTATCCTGTTTTGAATATCAGGAGCAACATCTACGCTTCCTGCATTTACATTAATTTCGTACTTGCCTGATGAAAGACCCCTTATTGTATATTGGGCACTGGATGGGAAAGCAACAGTAGTTATATAAACCATCGTTCCATTCCATGAATTATCATCAAAAGACCTCACATTTATATTAATTGGAATACCATCGGGAATATTGCCTTCCCCCTGGAAAGGCCCATAATCATTGGCATCAAGCTGGCTTACACAATCATCCTTAAGAGTTATTGTGCCAGTAAGTATACCGCCGAAGGAAAGATCAATCGTCCCCAAGCTGGCAGCGCTTGAATAAAACACTTTTTGCTGTCTTGCAAAAGTACCTTCAGATTCTACAAAAAGCGTATATTTTTTATTAGGAAGCAGGTCAAAAAGAGTAAATTCTGCTGTAGTTTTACCGTTAAGAATTACATCATCACGGCTAAAACCTACACCGCAACCTGTTCTATTTTTTCTGTCTGCTGATTCGGCGCCTAAGTTAATCCATAACCAATACCTGCCGGTTTGATCAAAAAACTCTGAAGCAGTAGTGGTAGACTCAAAAACTGGAAGTTTTATCATGCCGCGTATTTCGGCAGTTCTTTCAAGAGTAAAATCTTTTGTCGGTGCAGACTGGCCGTCTACTATGGAAATCTGCTCTTCTTTTGAGGCATAACCCGGGGACCTGACTTTCATAGAAAATTCGCCGGGTTCAAGAGAAATGCTGTAGGTTGCGGTAACGCTGGAAAGTGCAACCTTTGATAAAGGTATCATGAAATCTGACCTGTACCAACCGGGCCCGTCGCTGCGCCATACCTCTACATTTGCCCAGAGGTTTTGCATAGAATAACCCATATTATCCTTTAAAGCTCCTGCCAAAGGAGGATTCGGTAAGGTTACTACACCTGTTACAGTAATACCCTGACCAAGCTCAATGGTGCCTGCATCAGTATCTCCGCTTTCTTCTACTAATACATCATTGAGGCTTACTGCAACATAACCATCTTTTGTTACGTTCATACCATATCTTCCGGGCCTTACACCGGAAACATGGAAAGTACCATCTGCTTTTGTAAATGCCATATTGCCGCCTGTAGGGCCGTAAACATCAACTTTTGCACCTGATACAGGATCTCCGTCACTATCTGTGACTGTACCATAAATTTCTTGTGATTCAATAGTTATCTGAACGGTAGTTGAATAGGTGAGCCCATCTGAAGCATCAAACATCTGGTCATCTATCATTAATTTTGCAGTATAGGTACCACCCGGAAGCGGATTCCATGAATTGTCTCTTCCTTCCCACATCATATAAACATCCTGATAATAAGAATCTGTTCCATTGAAAGCTAAGCCCCAACCATCGCACATGAATTCTATGGTAGGGTCATACTCAGCTACGAGCTGCTGGTAAGAATCTTCTGATATAGGGCCGATTAGTTTTGAGTAATCGGGGTTGCTCCAGTTTATAAAATCTGTAGAATTTTTCTTTTTAAATCTTTTGCCGTCACCTGAGTAGAAGAAAAGAGAATTATCCATGACCTCATAAAGGCCATCATCATCAGCATCTATTACAAATTTTATGGAAGCACCGTTTTCGGGAGACGACATATTTGTTGCTACAGAATATTTAAAACTAATCTGAGCACGGTCATCTTTGCCATCAAAATTTGGAGAAATTGTGGTTGGAGAAATCACTAAATCAGAAACCGTGACTACCGGCCTGGGCTGAATGGACATCCATAAATATTTTGTAGATCCCGCATCAAAGTTCATGAATGACTGTCCCATCCACGCCTGTTTATAACCTGATTTTACAGCTTTAAACTGATAGTTATACATCATACCCTGGCTAATTTTTACATTTTGTGCTGTAAATTCAAAATTATAATCATTAGGCGAAGTACCTGACAAGGCACCATTAGATGTTACGCTTGATTTAGTGATAAAAGTATTCCAATCATAGTTATTGAAACCACCCGGATCCATCAAAAAGACAGTAGCTCCGCCAATAGGATTTTCATTTTCATCAACAAGTTTGCCTCTTATGGTAACCGTGATAGTACCTGCTGACATATCTGTATCCGATATGGTTGATTCAAGAGTTATAGGAAGATACTGCATTGGCATGGTGTCAGCATTTAATGTTAAAGGACCTTGATATATTCTAGGCTCTATGCCGGTGTCACATATGTTATTGTTGTTAGTGTCTGCAAAAACTTCTACATAAAAATTATTACCATCTGAAAGGTTACCAAAATTGAAGTAAAGCCAACCGTAACCCTGAATGTAGCCCAATTGCTGATTGGGATAAATACCATATTGATCACCAATACCACATCTGCTTATCAGCCTGGTAAGTGAGGAACCGGTAAAAGATACATCTCCCATAATATAATTAGTGCCCTTGTTCTCGTCACCTGCTGGTTCACCGCTGTCGGTCATGTTAAGATCCATAATAGTAAACATGTTTGAGCTGGTGCTTCTTGGGCCTTCCCAGGTACTGAATGGTTCACCATCGTCAAGTGTATCATTGTAATTTGTGTCCAAGTAAGCACGGATATAAAAGTTTGAACCTACTGATAAAGGAATGTGGTAATATCTGTTGTCTGGAAAACCGAACAAATTAATTCCATTAGCATATGTTCCGCCTGATTGCGGGTCTCCATCAAATATTTCTACTATTACCTTACCTCCGAACTGAATTCCGGAGTAATTTACTAATCCTTCAATGCCCTGGCCGGTGCCTGAGCCATCGGTCAGCATAATATTAATGTTGGTCCAGCTTCCTGTAACGCTTCTGGGACCATCCCAAATAGACTGAGGTTCACCAGCATCATATATAGAGTTGTCATTTACATCCATAAATGCAAAAACATAATAATTAATGGAGTTTTCAAGAGGCATACTGAAGAAACTGTTGCTGGGATTGCTATATTCAAATATTGATGTTTCCCCTGCATCCGTTCCATTGACACCACCATCTTTAAACTTTATGTAAACAGTACCGGTCTGAACTCCTGAATATCCTACATACCCCTGAAGACCGCCACCTTCACCACCACCGACATCATTAACTGTGACAGGCACACCGGAGACAACATTTCCGTTAACCGAATACGGGCCGGAATAACCGAAAGGTTCACCGTAGTCATTAAAATCATTGTTGTTTGAATCTCTATAAACAAGGACATAATAAACTGAAGATTCCGGAAGATTGGTAATATTAAAGGAACCAGGCACTGTAATTGGTGCGCTTCGCTGTGGCTGCCATGCAGGATTACCCTCGTATGGTTCATTTAATCCGGCAATAGCTTTCCCCGGACCTGAACCTTCTATACCTGAATAATTAACGTTCCCTGAAATTGAACCCGAAGAACCGCCGGCGTCCTGTAGTTCAAGAGAAACACCTGATATAATGTTATCGTTTATCATGTATGGACCGGCCGGAGCAACTACAACCGGGTCTACTCCGTTGTCGTAAGTTGCATTTGAATTTGAATCTTTGTAAGCCCAAACATAATAACCACTGCCATTTTCTGATACATTAAGACTAAAAGGCCCAGGGGCAGCAAGCATTGCCTGTCCTTTGGGAGTCCAGCCGGGTGGAGTACCTATACCTGCAACGATGTAAATGTTGCCTGGCTGTGAACCGAAATAACTAATATTTCCGGAAAACCCTTTTCCGCCACCGGACATGTAGTCATAAGCTGCAACAAAGTTGACATAAGGATATGATATTGTCTGAATATATAGTTTTACCGGTATTCCAGCAGTAGTTTTAAAAGTATAAGTGTGGCCCGCAATTGCAGCGATATTTACCGGAGAAGCCCCAGTGTTAGTGAAGGTATTTAATGTAGTAAAATCTACAACTCCGCAATCTTCTATTCCAAATAACCCGGTAGGCACACCAAATAATCCTGTACCATACATAAGATCAGTTGATGTTCCGTCATCCCAAGTTTTAAAAGTAATAGTACTTGGAAGTGTGTCAAAATCAATTGCCATACCATACTCTTGAATTGACGATATTACCGGATCACCTGCCTGTGCTACAGATACTGCAAAAACATTTAAAACCAATGCAAACGTACAAACGGAAAACAGTTTTCTAAACATGATTTCCCCTCCTAAAAATTTAATATTTTTCTTTTTCATTATTATTGTTTCGTGAGTGTTGGATTGAATCTTATTACGGTTGGAAGACATTTTCATAACATCTGCCATTATTATACCCCGATTATATTGCTTTGTCAATATTTGTGATAAAAATCACTTTGCTATATTTTAGTGGTATCTATTATTGAATTTTTTTGGTTAAAACCGTCATAAACATATTCCATGGCTGTTTCATCCGGCACCCACTTATTGCCGTCAATTACAAACATATACTGGTATCTGCCGGGTTTCAGTTTTACTTCTACATACCAAGCATTTCCGTTTTTGGCAAGTTTATGGGCGTCTACATTCCACTTATTAAAATCCCCTGCCAGTGAAATCTTCTGGGCATCATTATTTACTACAAAAAACTTAACCTTTATGTTTTTGTTGTCTTCCTTAAGAAAAAGAGAGGCAGTAATAACTAATAAGGAAGCAAATATTACACCCCAGCGAACAAAAAAGAAAAAACCCGCATTTTCTTTTTCAGGTGCGGGCTTTTGAGGAATTTTTGAAAATACTTTTTCTGTAAAATCCGGCGAAACACTCATGATTTTCACCGACTTTGATAACCTGCCAAGCTGTTTAAGCGTGTTACAGTATGCAAAACAGTCTTTGCAGTTTTTTATGTGTTTACTGATTAATATAGAAGCATCCGGTGATATGTCACCGGACACGTAGCGTTCAATTCTTCCCATTTCACATTTCATTTATTAAGCCCCTCTACTTAATATACGTTTGAGGCATGGAAAATGTTTCACTTTAGTTTTTTATACAACATCTTCTGGGCCCGAAATATAAGAGTTTTAACCGTACCTAACGGTTTGCCCATTATTTTACCGATGTCTTCATAGCTTAAATTTTCAACATAGCGCAGGACTATTGCAGTTTCATACTTTAACGGCAGTGATTCTATGGCAGCAGTGATGTTTAATTTTTCTTCTTTGTTTGCAATCTCTTTTTCGGGATTACTTGAGTTATCACTGAATTGTGTAGGAACATCAGCTTCATCAAGAACGACAGAGATATCAAGAGAGTTACTTTTATATTTCTTTTTTCTACGCATATCCCTGGCAATGTTTAAAGCTATGGTAAAAATCCAGTTTTTAAACTGATACTCCATCTTGAAGGATCTGATTTTAAGGTAGGCTCTTATAAAAGCTTCACTGGTAACATCTTCTGCATCATTAGTATTTCCGCAGAATTTTAATACAAAATTATAGACATCGTTTTTATATTTTTCAACGATTTCTTTATAAGCACTGTTATTGCCTAACAGTACTTCTTTAACCAGCAGAATGTCGTCTTTTTGTTGCGTGATCATTTTTACCTGTTAATGGCTTTTGGATATTTCTCGTATTCTTTCATACCTTCTTTAACTTCAGCTATTCTTTTTTTTCTGAATTCCCCTTTGATTTTTGCTGTTGATTTACCGGCACGTACTCCAGGTTGAATAACTTCACGGGCTTCTTTAAAATCAATGTTTTTTTCAAAAGAATATGTAAACAGTAATTCAATTTCTTTAATTTGTTTTGAGCTGTATTTTCCTTCTATCAAAAGTTCAAAAACCTGCTTAGAGTAAGGCCGATCAACACAGTTTTCCCTTAACAGCAGATATGAGTTTATTGTATGTATAGTTTTATCAATATCAATATTTTTGCTTTTTGATAACCGGGAGAGCTCATTAAACTCATTTACAGCCATTCCCCTGTCAATAAACTCTGAAAGCAGTTTAATATTTTCCGGAAGCAAACTGCCTTTTTCCTTGCGATTTTTTAATAATTCACTGGCAATTTTAAGGGTTGTTATTTTTTCATTCAACGCTTCTTCTAGGACGACAAATGATATATTCTTTGCTGAGGCCTCCTGAAGACGTAAATACAAGTAATCCGCAGGCAGTTTTTCTGAAATTGCCGTGTTTATTATGCTGTCGATTATTTTTATTTGTTCTACTGTGTAGGATGGGTTATTTGAAAGGATTTTCTGCACTTCACCGGCATGAATAAGAGAGCTATTGATAACAAATGTAAGGCAAAACGAAACTGCGAGGATAAAACTTCTGCTCATTTTTCCTCCCTGTAAGGCAAGTTAATTTTTATATTTTTTGAGATGTTGGATCTGAATTATAAAAGATCTTTGAATGTAATCAGTTGAATGTTTTTTTCATTCAGATAGACTTTAAGCTGAGGATTGCAGCAGGCCGTAAGTTCGTACTCTCTCCAGAGTTCTCCGTAGCCCGGGTGAGTGGCAAGTTCTGCGATGGTATAGTTTTCATCAACGTTACCCCAATACCAACCTTCAATGAAGTGTTCGGGACATGCTATTTTATTTTGTTGCAGCAGTTTTTTGTTTTTTTCGTAATCTTCGGGACTTGGAAAGAACCTTTTAGAAAAACGGACAACCTTGATATTAAATTCATTTGCTACTTCAACTATTGCCGGAAAAGATTCCAACCTCAAGTGTGAATGATGATGGCTGGTTAAATGAAAAGGCTCAAGGCCTTGTGATTTAATCCTGTTAATCTGGTTTCTTGCTTCCTGTTTCACTTCTTCAATAGGCACAGGATTTTGAAGCCAGTCAAATATAACTCCGCTTGACTGATCAACATCAAAGAATCTGTCTAAGTCAATATGAACGCCTACTTCAAGGCCCGGATTCTCTTTTGCCAGGGCCACAGCTTCATCAAACCCTTCCGCACGGTTAGAAGCCAGCATACTAGCGCTTGTAACAACACCGTTTTTATGTGCGGAAATAACCCCTTGATTAATTTTAGAGGTTAAACCAAAATCATCCGCATTTATAATAATCTTTTTCATATTATTGTTTCCAGTGTTAATTGATTATAACTCTCTTTTGTTAAGATTTCAAGAGGTTTCTTGCAATAAGTGTTTCGGCTATCTGAACAGCATTCAATGCAGCGCCTTTTCTGATATTGTCCGATACTACCCATAAATCAACGGCGTTAGGGTTTGATACATCCTGCCTGATTCTGCCAACAAACACTTCATCTTTCCCGCCAATTTCAACAGGCATGGGATAAACGCTTTCTCCGGGATTATCTAAAACCACAATACCGGGAGCTTTGCTTAACACGTCTCTTACGGAAGCGGCGCTTATTTTAGAATCAAATTCAATATTTACCGTTTCCGAATGCGCCCAAAAAACAGGCACACGCACGCAGGTTGCAGTAACTTTCATTTCAGGTTCATCAAGAATTTTGCGTGTTTCTTTTATCATTTTAATTTCTTCTTTGTAATAACCGCTGTAAGCAGGGTCATCGCTTAAACCGCTTATCTGCGGAATAAGGTTAAAGGCAATTCTATGCGGGTAAGCGACAGGTTTCTGGGACATTTTTGCTATATCCGGATAGTTAGGAACAACTTCTTTTGCCTGTTCATAAAGCTCCTGCAAACCGGCCCGGCCGGTTCCTGAAACAGATTGATACGTAGAAACTACAACTCTTCTTATTTTAAATTTTTTATGCAATGGCGCCAGAGCCACCACCATTTGAATGGTAGAGCAGTTTGGATTAGCAATAAATTTTTTATCTTTTGAAAGATGATGCGGGTTAACTTCCGGCACAACCAGAGGAACCCGGGGGTCCATGCGGAAATCATCGCCGTTATCTATTACAAAAGCCCCCTCTTCCACAGCTTTCCAGCCGTGTAGTTTTGAAGCACCTTTTGAACCTTCCGTACCGGCAAACAACACGACGTCAAGGCCTTTAAAAGAACCTTCGCCGGCTACTTCAATTTTAAACTTTTCACCGTTAATTTCTTCCGTTCTTTCCCTGGTAGCAAAAATCCTTATTTCGCTTGCTGGAAAATTACGCTGTCTTAAAACTTTTACCATTTCTGAGCCAACTAAACCTATACCTACTACGCCTACTTTATATTTACTCATTTTTAATATTCCTTGCTTATTATTATATTCCTTTAGTTACCAGGTCGCCGATCTCTGAAGTAGAAAAACCCATTTTACCGGCATCCATTGATTTAACTTTACCACTTGAAAGAAGTGCCCTTATGGAATGGTCTATTCTTTCTGAAACCTTAGTTTCACCAAGGGTTTCCATCATCATGGCACCTGCCGCTATAGTTGCTATGGGGTTAATTACATTTTTTCCTGTATATTTAGGAGCAGAGCCATGTATGGGTTCAAACATGGATACACCGTTTGGATTAATATTTCCTCCGGCTGCTACACCAAGGCCGCCCTGAACCATGGCACCCAGGTCTGTGATAATGTCACCGAACATATTGTTTGTTACGATAACGTCAAACCATTCAGGGTTTTTTACCATCCACATACAGGCTGCATCTACGTAAGCATGGTCTTTCTGCACTTCGGAAAAATCAGCGCCAACCTGATCAAATACTCTTAACCATAGGTCATGACCGTAAGTAAGAACGTTTGATTTATCAACCATTGTAAGTTTTTTTCTTTTGTTTCTTTTCTTTGTATATTCAAAAGCATAACGAATACATCTTTCTACACCCTTGTAAGTATTTAATTCTATTTGTGTTGTTGTTTCATCCTTCGTTCCTTTTTTAAACACACCGCCTATTCCGCAGTAAAGGCCTTCGGTATTTTCCCTGATTACTACAAAATCTATTTCATTAAACGTTTTATCCTTAAGCGGGGTCCAGATTCCCGGGTAAAGAACGCAGGGTCTTAGGTTTATATATTGGTCAAGGGTAAACCTGATTCTAAGAAGTAATTCTTTTTCCAATAAACCCGGCCTTACTCTGGGGTCTCCTACGGCTCCAAGATAAATTGCATCCAGCTTTTTAAATTCATCGAGAGCAGAATCAGGAAGCACTTCGTTAGTCTTAAGGTATCTTTCCGCACCGAAATCATAATTTGTAAATTCGCATTTTACACTTTCTTTTTTGCAGGCTTCTTCCAGTACTTTCATTCCTTCGCGGATTATTTCCGGGCCTACACCATCACCTGGCAACACACCTATCCTGTAAGTCTTCATTTTGTTTTTACCCCTTTTTTATTGATATCTGCTTTAATATACGGTATTAACCCGCCGGTATTTATTATATTTTTCAAAAATTCCGGAAAAGCAAAAAATGTATATTCTTCATTATTTTTTGAATGGTTGATAATTTTTCCTTTTTCCAGATTGACTTCTAATATGTCGTTTTCACTGATTTTTTTTGAAGAGTCCTTCAGTTCAATAATAGGTAACCCGATATTAATTGCATTACGAAAAAATATCCTGGCAAAAGATTCAGCTATTACACAGGAGATACCGGCGGCCTTTATTGAAACCGGAGCATGCTCTCTTGAAGAACCGCAACCGAAATTTCTACCGGCAACTATTACATCGCCTTTCCTGACTTTACTGTTAAACAACAGGTCAATACCTTCCATACAATGCCTGCCCAGTTCTTCTTCAGAACGTATATTTAAAAACTTTGCCGGAATTATTTCATCTGTGTTTATGTTATCGCGGTATTTTAACGCTTTTCCTTTAATCTCCATAAAATCTCCTATTCGTGTTCTGTTTCGGGACGTATGGCAACAATATGTGTTTTATTTACGTTCATAAATTTTGCTTTATATAGTATTTTGCCGGGGTCATACAAAGATTCCACCTGCGCATCTCCAACCGGAATAAACTGGACATTCACACTATTAATAAAATCCGAAAGCCTTGAGCCGATATCAAGGTAAACCGTACCGGTAATTTTTGTTGCCTGCTGATAAATTATTACTTTCAACGGCTCACGAATCATTTTTCGTGCCTGATTGGTATTTTCCATTTAGACCTCTTCGGGACTGGTGATTTTACCTTTAATGGCGCTGGCGGCCGCAACGGCCGGGTTTGAAAGATACACTTCACTTTCAAGGTCACCCATTCTTCCTACGAAATTCCTGTTTGTTGTGGCAATGCATCTTTCGCCTTTGGTAAGGATTCCAAGATGCCCTCCTAAACAGGGACCGCAGGTAGGCGGATTGATAATAGCGCCTGCTTTCATGAATATGTCCATATAACCTTTTTTCATTGCCTGCTGGTAAATCAAAGGAGTTGCAGGGAATATCAGTAAACGTACATAAGGATGTACTTTTTTTCCTTTTAATACTCTTGCTGCTATTTCAAGGTCTTCCAGGTGGCCATTTGTACAGGAACCGATAACGGACTGGTCAATGGTAATATTTTTAACTTCTTTTACTGATTTTGAATTTTCCGGTAAATGCGGCAAAGAAACCTGCGGGTCAATTTTACTTACATCAAATTCCATTATATCGCAATATTGTGCATCAGCATCTGATTTAAACAAATTGATTTTTCTGCCTTTTAATTTCGGTTTTATGTACTTCATGGTCAGTTCATCCGGCTCAATTATGCCATTTTTCCCGCCGGCCTCAATAGCCATATTGCACATAGTAAGGCGCTGCGCTACAGAGAGAAACCTTGTTGCATCTCCGGCAAATTCCATTGACTTGTAATTGGCCCCGTCAACTCCAATTTTTCCGATTGTATATAAAATAAAATCTTTCCCATAAACCCATTTTTTTCTTTTTCCTTTGAAAACAAATTTCATGGTTTCTGGAACTTTAAGCCATACTTTACCTCTTGCCCAGACACTGGCTAAATCCGTAGAACCAACACCTGATGAAAATGCTCCTAATGCACCGTACGTGCAAGTATGCGAGTCCGCCCCGATAATCACCTGGCCCGGAAGGACAATGCCCTGTTCAGGCAAAAGAACATGTTCTATACCTACATTACCGCAGTCAAAAAAATGTTTGAGTTTCTGCTCATGGGCAAAGTTGCGGACAAACTTACACTGTTCCGCAGATTTAATATCTTTATTAGGAGTAAAATGATCCAATACTATTACTACCTTATTTTTATCATAAATACTTTTTATACCCACTTCACGAAATTGCTGTATAGCCAATGGTGATGTGATATCATTACTTAATGCAACATCAACATTTGCTTCAATAAACTCACCCGGCTGCACTTCTTTTTTCCCACAATGGTTTGCCAAAATTTTTTGTGTGATTGTCTGTTTCATGTTAACTTAAACCTCTTAAAATAAATGTTTCTGATTTATCCGTTTTTTTCTATTTTTACTTTTTCTCTCTGTATATGATTCATTCTCCATACATATTCAAATATCCCTGATAGTACGTAAATAGAAAACATAATAAATATCATATTTTCAGGGTACGCTATTACAAGCAATACGGCAACTATAAGGATTATAAACATATTTAATGAAATCTTTTTGGATGTCCTCATTTTTGAAAAACCGACATAACGGAGATTGGTGATCATTAAGAAAGAAAGCAGAATCATTATACCCGGGATGAAATTAAAAATAACCGGTATTCTTTCCATGATAATAGGTATTGTTTTTGCGGTAACACCCTGCTCAAATCTCTGCAGTAATTCAAACATCAGCACGATGGAAGCTATGATACCACCCGCTGCGGGAGTGGGCAATCCTTCGAAATATGGTGTTAATGTTTTTGCCTCATAAGATCTGACATTATATCTTGCTAATCTTAAGGCCCCGAAAACCACATATAGAAAACCTACGGCAAGTCCTGGTAAGGACATATTTTTTAAAACAATAAAATACATTAATACTGCTGGCGCTATGCAGAATGATGTTAAATCTGAAAAAGAATCCAGTTCAACACCAAGAAAACTTGTGTTTTTTGTAGCTCTGGCAATAAGCCCGTCAAAACCGTCAAAAAACATAGCGGTTAAAATTAACCAGGCTGCCAACGTATAGTTTCCTTTAGCAGAGCATATTATTGAATACAAACCAAAACCCATGTTCGTTATCGTAAACAAGCTTGCAATATAGATTCCAATTCCCATTTTTCACCTTTTCTTCATTATTTTATTTTGCCTAAAATAGTAAGACCTGCTTTAACCTTTTGTTTTGGTTTTACAGTAACTTCTATTTTTTTATCAATAGAAATATCTACCTGGGAACCGAATTTAATCATTCCGATTCTTTGCCCCTGAATTACTTTATCCCCTTCTTTTACCCAACAGACAATACGCCTCACCATAATCCCGGCTATCTGCTTAATGTCTGATTCAAAATCCTCTCCGGATAATGTGATAACATTTTGCTCATTAAGATCCGATGATTTTGGCACATAAGCAGGCAAATATGCACCTTTTTTGTACTGAATAGATTTTACCGTACCGGAGAAAGGAGCTCTTTGTACATGAACATTTAAAGGCGACATAAATATTTTCACAATCTTAAAATCGGCTTTCTGTTCAATTTCAAAAACTGTTCCATCAGCAGGAGACAAAATAACTTTATTATCCTGAATGATTTTTCTGTCCGGATCCCTGAAAAATACAAGAAAAAAACAGAACAGAAAAAAACAAACGCCGGAAAGCAGATAAAAGAGCCAGTGATATCTGTTTAAAATATAAAAAGCAATAGAAAAAAGCAGTGCGCTTTTTATAAAAATAAACCCTTCAGTGGAAATAGGTAATTTCATAAGTAAATACTTGTGTGTTTCGGTTTTTCAAAGTCAATATTACTTCTTTTTACCCCAGTTTTCAGGCCTTAAAGACCTTACAGCTGTACCGGCTTTCCACATTTCTGAATTTCTCATTTCAGAAAGTTCTTTTTCAAGTTTTTCTCTGTAATCAGGAGCGCCGTTAACTCTTAACACGATTTCGGTTTCCTTACCTGTTTTAACGCTGTCATATAAATCTTCAAATACGGGTTCAACAGCTTTTCTAAATTTACCTTTCCAGTCAAGGGCACCTCTCTGGGCTGTAGTGCTGCAGTTTGCGTACATCCAGTCCATACCTTTTTCACTTACTAAACGGATAAGGCTCTGTGTGAGTTCTTCAACAGTTTCGTTGAATGATTCGCTCGGGCTGTGGCCATTTTTGCGCAAAATATTATACTGAGCTTCAAACATACCGGCAAGAGCGCCCATAAGCACACCTCTTTCTCCGGTTAAATCGCTGTAAACTTCTTTTTCAAAGGTTGTAGGAAATAAATAACCAGAACCAATTACTATACCGACTGCCAGACATCTGTCTTTTGCCTTTCCTGTAAAATCCTGGAATATTGCATAGCTGGAATTAATACCGCTGCCGGCCTGAAAATTTGCCCTCACGCTGGCTCCGGAACCTTTTGGCGCTACAAGAATAACGTCCACAAAATCCGGAGGAATAACCTTTGTCTGTTCCTTATATACTATTGAAAAACCGTGCGAGAAATAAAGCGCATCACCTTTTTTAAGATGAGGCTTTATGTTCGGCCATTGAGCCATCTGGCCTGCATCTGAAATAAGGTATTGAATTATTGTTGCTCTCTGTGTTGCCTCTTCAAGTGAAAAAAGGCTTTTCCCAGGAACGAAACCGTCATCAATGGCTTTCTGCCAATAATGTTTTTCTTCCGGCCTTTGACCGATAATTACGTTTACTCCGTTGTCTCTCATGTTAAGAGCCTGAGCAGGCCCCTGAACACCATAACCAAGCACAGCAATTGTTTCTGACTTTAGAATTTCCTGAGCTTTCTTTAAAGGAAACTCTTCTCTCATCACCACATCTTCAACCGATCCTCCAAAATCTAACTTCATTTAATCCTCCCTGAAAATTTTTTTAGCCTCTAGCCATTGCAACGATTCCGGTTCTGACTAATTCTTTTATACCGAAAGGCCGTAACATACCTACAAAAGCTTCTATCTTTTCTTCGTCACCGGTAATTTCAATCATCAATGTTTCGTGTGACAAGTCGATAATATCCGCTCTGAAAATATCAACTATCTGCAGTATTTCCGAACGATTGTTTTTGTCTGCTTTTACTTTTATCAGCGCCAGGTCTCTTTCTATATGTTTTGTCTGTGAATATTCAAAAACCTTTATGACATCAATCAATTTATTGAGCTGTTTTTCTATCTGTTCAAGAATTTTCGTGTCTCCACGAACCGTAATAGTCATTCTGGAAACGGACGGGTCATCAGTTTCCCCTACTGTTAAAGTATCAATATTATATCCTCTTGCTGCAAAAAGTGTAGATATTCTTGCAAGTACGCCCGATTTATTTTCCACCAAGGCAGAAAGTGTATGCCTCATTTTTCCTCCTTAAAGTTATTCTATTTTATGCTAAACTTGTCACTATTTCATGTAAGGCCGCGCCGGCAGGAACCATTGGAAAAACATTTTCTTCCTGCTCAACTATAAAGTCTATAATTATTGGTTTATCTTTAATTTTCAAAGCCTTTTCAATAGCATGACTGACATCAGTTTTCCTGGTTACCCTCATTCCCTCTGCACCGTATGCCTGAGCTACTTTTACAAAATCCGGAATCGGCTGGCATCTTTTTGCTTCATGCGTAAATAATTCTACCGCAGAGTATCTTCTCTTATAAAACATCTGCTGCCACTGGCGGACCATGCCAAGATGGCCGTTATTAAGTATGCAGACAATCACATTCACCTTGTTTATTGAAGCGGTTGCCAGTTCTTGTATATTCATTTGTAGTGACCCGTCACCCGAAATACAGATAACCGGTTTTTTTGGATTGCCCAGTTTTGCCCCTATGGCTGCAGGAAAACCATAACCCATAGTACCTAACCCGCCACTTGAAATAAAATGTCTTGGATATTTTGCTTTGTAAAACTGAGCCGCCCACATTTGATGCTGGCCGACTTCAGTAGTAACTATAGCTTCTCCGCCTGTTATTTCACTGATTTTTTCAATCACATATTGGGGTCTGAGCTTTGAATCATTTTCATAGCCAAACGGTTTTTCTCTTCTCCAATTATTAATCTGCTTTATCCATTGAGTATGTTTTTTCTTATTCACGTGTTTTACTAATTCCGTGAGTATATTTTTAGCATCACCAACAACGGGAATATGGGCCGCAACGTTTTTCGAAATACTTGTTGGGTCAACATCTATGTGCGCAATAATCTTTGCTTTGGGTGCAAAATCAGACAATTTTCCGGTACATCTGTCATCAAAACGCGATCCAACCGCTATTATCAGGTCTGCATTCTGCATTGCCATATTTGCCCAGTACATACCATGCATGCCGAGCATACCCATATTCAAAGCATTATCCGGAGGAAATGATCCTATCGCCATTAATGTGGTTGTAACTGGAAGTTCTGCTTTCATGGCAAGCTCCAGCAACTCAGCGCTTGCGTTTGCAATGATAACCCCGCCACCGACATAAAGAACAGGCCGTTCAGCGGCATTAATTGCTTCAGCAAGTTTTTTTATTTGGACTGGATGGCCTTTCAAGTTCGGTTTATATGACCTTATATCCGGTTTTTCTTTCCAAACAAACTCAGTTGAAGCTTTTTGGATGTCTGCCGGAATATCTATTAATACCGGGCCCGGCCTTCCTGAAGAAGCAATATAAAAGGAATTCTGTATGGCTTCTGAAAGAAAATTTATATCTTTCACCAGATAGTTATGTTTCGTAACTGGACGTGTGATACCGGTGGTATCAGCTTCCTGAAATGCATCATTTCCTATTAAACTTGTAGGCACCTGACCGGTAAAAGCAACAAGAGGAATAGAATCCATATTTGCTGTTGCCAATCCTGTCACCAAATTTGCGGCTCCCGGCCCAGATGTTGCCAGGCACACACCAGTCTTTCCGGTTGAACGTGCATAACCATCCGCCATGTGGGCAGCGCCTTGTTCGTGCCTTGTAAGTATAAACTTAAAAGGTGCATCATAAATTTTATCAAACAAAGGCAAAACTTGGCCTCCGGGAATACCAAACATCAATTCCACGTTTTCTTTCTTTAAACATTCTATAAATATCTCAGTTCCAGTCTTAATCATTTTTGCTCCTTGAAATGTATATTGTTATTTTAATACTGCGCCAGTGTTTGCCGAAGTCACTAGTTTTGCATATCTTGCAAGGTATCCAATTTTAAATTTTGGCTCAGGGGCGCTCCATTTTGCAAGCCGTCCGTTTAATTCTGAATCTGTCCTTCTAACATTCAGTTTTCTTCCGGGTATATCTATGTTTATTATATCCCCGTCCTGCAAGGCAGCAATTTCACCGCGCTCTGCTGCTTCCGGGCTTATATGTCCGATACACGGGCCTCTGGTACCTCCGGAAAATCTTCCGTCTGTAAGCAAAGCAACAGAATCTGAAAGACCCATGCCCTGTAACGTACTTGTGGGTCCGAGCATTTCTCTCATACCCGGGCCACCTTTTGGCCCTTCGTATCTGATAACTAGCACGTCACCCTTCTTTATCTTTTTGCCTAAAATTGCAACCATAGCTTTTTCTTCAGAATCAAACACTCTGGCTGTACCATTGAATCTTAACATATTACTTTTTACAGCCGAAACTTTTACTACTGCTCCGTTTTTTGCAATATTGCCGTATAGAATGGCAATCCCACCTTCCGGTGAGTAGGGATTCTTGCTTTTTATTATCTCATGATCATAAATCTTTCCCGCTTTTGCAATTTCAATAATATTCTTTCCTGTTACAGTTATAGAAGGCTTTAGTTTATTTACCAGCGTGTTTAATACTGCAGGCATACCACCCGCTCTATCCAAATCTTCCATGTAATGATTGCCGGCCGGTTCAAGCATGATAATATGCGGCACTATTTTGGATATCTTATCAAACCAGTCAAGAGATACATCCACTCCGGCTTCATGGCCTATGGCCATAAGGTGAAGAATAGTATTTGTTGAACCGCCCAATGCCATGTCCGCAACAATTGCGTTATGAAACGCGTTGTTTGCCATAATTCTTCTTGGTGTAATATTTTGTTCTATCATTTTCACTATGGTGTAACCTGAGTCATAGGCAATTCTTTTCTTTTCAGCTGAATTTGCCATTGCTGTAGCACAACCCGGCAAAGACATACCGAGCACTTCTGTAAGGCATGACATAGTATTTGCTGTATATAATCCCTGGCATGACCCTGCTCCTGGGCAGGTTTTTATTTCAAGGATGTCTGATTCTTCCTGTGTGATTTTTTTGGCTTGTAGAAGGCCTACTGCTTCAAATGTATCTCTTGCCAGAGACCGTCTTTTCCCTCCGCAAAAACCTGTTAACATAGGGCCTGCAGTAACTACAATGGAAGGAATATTTATTCTCGCAGCTGCCATAAGCATGCCGGGAGTAATTTTATCACAGTTGGTCAGCAATATTAAACCATCTAAACCATGGGCCCTTGCTACACTTTCAACACTATCTGCAATAAGTTCTCTTGAAGGAAGTGAATAATGCATCCCTGAGTGCCCCATTGCAATGCCATCACAAATTGCAGGAAGGCCAAAAACAAATGGTACACCACCTCCGGCACACACACCTCTTTCAATCCATCTTTCAAGATCTCTCATACCTACATGTCCGGGGACTATATCACTAAAGGAAGAAGCAATACCAATGAATGGTTTATTCATGCTTTCTTTTGTTATTCCTGTTGCATAAAGCAAGGATCTATGCGGCACTCTGGTTATACCTTTTTTAATTTCATCACTGCGCATCTATTTCCACCTCTATTTGCTTTTATGCCAATGTTATACGGCACATTAAGCGGAATAAAATAACTTTTTTAAAAAAGTTATTTCTTTTTTCTGGCTGATTCTTTTAACAACTTATATTCAACTGCTTCTGATAAGGCCTGCCAGCTTGCTTCTATAATGTTTTCTGATATGCCGACAGTTCCCCAGGTTTCTTTTTTGTCCTTTGATTCTATAAGTACTCTGGTAATAGCTCCAGTGCTTGCATTCGGGTTGATTATTCTTACTTTGAAGTCCGAAAGTGACATTTCTTTTAATTCAGGGTAAAATTTTTCCAGCGCTTTTCTCAAAGCATTATCCAAAGCATTTACCGGCCCGTCACCTTCGGCTACGGTATGTTCAAGGGTTCCCTTTACATCAAGTTTTACTATAGCTTCTGAAACCATTTCTCCGGTGTTGGATTCTTTTTGCACGACTACTCTAAATCCTTTTAACTCAAAAAATGGATTATATATTCCTGATGCTTTTCTAACAAGCAAGGCAAATGAAGCATCTGCATCCTCATACTGATAGCCTTTGTGCTCCATTTTTTTTATAAGATCAATAACTTTTGTGCTTACATCTTTATCACCGTCAAAATCAAGATTAAGTTCTTTAATTTTAAACATAACGTTGCTTTTTCCTGCAAGTTCTGAAATAAGTACTTTACGTTCGTTGCCAACTGTTGTAGGTTCAACATGTTCATATGTGCTTGAATGCCTCTGAACAGCAGATACATGGATACCAGCTTTGTGAGTGAATGCTGCCTTGCCAACATATGGCTGGTGGTCGTTTGGAATTACGTTTGCAATTTCATTAATATGCCTGGATAACTCATATAGTCCTTTTAACTTATCTTCAGGCAGGCATTTATAGCCAAGTTTTATTTCAAGGTTTGGAATAATTGAGCAAAGATTTGCATTACCGCATCTTTCACCGTAGCCATTAATTGTTCCCTGTACCATGGTAGCGCCTTCAAGGACTGCTACGAGAGTGTTAGCAACAGCACATTCTGAATCATTATGGGCATGAATTCCTAATGAATACTCCATTTTCGAAAATTGGTTGTTTGCGTTCAGGTGATTCTTTACTTCTTTTATGATTTCACTGATCTGGTTTGGCATAGTGCCGCCGTTTGTATCACAAAAAGTAATATTAAAAGCTCCCGCTCTTACTGCCGCCTCAATTGTTTTAAGTGCATAGTTACGATTTGCTTTAAAACCATCAAAAAAATGTTCTGCATCATAAACAACTCCGAGGCCTTTTTGTTTGAGAAATTTTACGCTGTCTTCAATCATCTCAATGTTTTCTTCAAGGGTAGCCCTTAAAGCATGAATAACATGAAAATCCCATGCTTTTCCGAAAATACTGGCATATTGAACTTTTGAGTTTACTATGGCAAGCAAGTTGGAGTCAACGTGAGACTGTTTATCTTTATGCCTGGTTGAACCAAACGCTACAATCTTGGCTTTTTTGAGATTCATTCCTTTATGTGCTTGCTCAAAGAAAAGCTCGTCTTTCGGGTTTGAACCCGGCCAGCCACCTTCAATAAAATCAATGCCAAAATCATCAAGCGCTTTGGCAACCTTGATTTTATCTTCCGCAGAAAAAGAAACACCTGCTGATTGAGAACCATCTCTTAATGTTGTATCAAATAAAAATATTTTCTTTTGTGTCATATAATTAACCTTCCTCAAATAAACTATTATTTATCTAATTTAAACCCTGAATGAAGCGCCTTTACAGACTTATCTACGTTTTTATCATTTATTATGCATGATATTTTTATTTCCGATGTTGATATCATGTGTATGTTCACACCTTCATCAGAAAGATAGTTAAACATATCAGAAGCTACGCCAGGATGACTTTTCATGCCGACACCTACTATCGATACTTTTGCAACTTTATCATCATAAATTACACCCTGAGCCTTAAGTTTTTTTGATAATTTCCTAAGAAGCGGGAGCGTTTTTTTCAGATCTGTTCTTGATATTGTAAATGATATGTCATTAAAACCATCCCTTGCGGATGATTGTATAATCATATCTACGTTTATGTTTTCTTTGGCTAAACCGCCAAACACTTTAGCTGCAATACCCGGTACATCAGGCAAATCCAGCACTGACATTTTTACTTGATTTCTGTCAAAAGTCACAGAGGACACAACTACTTCTTCCATCTTCTTTACCTCCCCGGAAATTATGGTACCCTTCTCTTTTGAAAAACTTGATTTAACTTCTATTATTACATTGAACTTTTTTGCTACTTCTATTGATCTGGCCTGCATTACCTGAGCCCCGCTACCGGCCATTTCGAGCATTTCATCATATGATATTTGATCTATTTTTGTTGCTGCACTGCATACACGCGGATCTGTAGTATATACACCGGTTACGTCCGTATATATTTCGCACAAATCAGCCTTAAGTGCTGCTGCCAGGGCAACAGCGGTAAGATCTGAGCCTCCACGACCCAGTGTAGTAATATCTTCGTTCGGGTTTAAACCCTGAAATCCTGCCACTATAACTATTTTGTTCTGTTTAAGGGCCTGTAATATTTTTACAGGCATAATTTTTGTAATTCTTGCTTTTGTGTGCGGATATCCGGCGTAAATCCCTGCCTGAGGCCCGGTAAATGAAATTGAATCGTGGCTTTTATTGTTTATTGCCATACTCAAAAGAGCAATAGAGATCTGTTCACCTGTTGCAAGGAGCATATCCATTTCCCTTTCGTTTGGTTTTTCGGTTATCTCATTTGCTTTTTCAATAAGATCGTCCGTCATATCTCCAGGAGCAGAAACTACAACCACTATTCTTCTGGCCTTCTTTTTATTTTCAATTATCCTATTGGCTGCGTTAAGTATTTTCTCTGTATTTGCTACGCTTGAACCGCCGAATTTCATAACTATTAAATCCATCATCTAAAGCTTTAAACACTCCTTTTCTACAGACTTTTTTCAAAATGAAAACCGCATTTTGTGGAAATTTCCTCAAGATCTTTTCTATTTAATGGAAAAATTCTGCAAACAGCGGGCCTGTGTTTATATATCTTACAGGTAGCCTCTTTTGATTTAAATTCCAAAAAGGGGCATTTGTACCAGATTTTACAGCAATTTCCGCATCTTTTACAATTACCGGTTTTTTTTTCTTTGTGCTTTTCAAAGTACTTTTTTGTCAGATACACTTTAAAATGCCTTCTGATTTTTTTAAGCATTAACTTTAGCTCCGATTGAATCAACTGAAAGCACATGTACAAAAGAATTAATATTTTTTGATTTAAACGCTTTGCTCATGGATTGCCCGATAATTTTACTTTTACAAGCTTTCTTTTCAGCAATAGCCATAAGTGTAGGGCCTGAACCGCTTAAAAAAACTGCCAAGGATCCGCTTGCTACAGCTTTTTTAAAAGCTTCTTCCATTCCGGGAACCAGTTTTCTGCGAAACGGCTGATGAAGTTTATCCTGTGTTGCAAGTGAAAGCAAATTATATTGTCTGTACGCAAGAGCACCTACTAAAAGAGAAGCCCTTGAAAGATTAAACACCGCATTTTTTAAACTTACATTTTCCGGTAAGATTTTTCTTGCTTTCTGTGTTGAAAGTTCAAACTGAGGAACGCAGACAATAAAATCCAATTCAACAGGAGGCCTGATTTTTATGCATTTCACGTCACTGCCGTCTAAAACGGAAATACAGACCCCTCCAAAAAGAGCTGGTGCTACGTTATCAGGATGTCCTTCTAATCTATTTGCAATATTTAAAAGATCATAGCTGCTAAGTCTGTTGTCTAACATGTGATTTGCTGCTACCAATCCGCTGACTATTGCAGCGGCACTGCTTCCCATTCCTCTTGCCAGAGGAATGCGGTTAATCATTTTTATTTCAAGCCCTTTCAAAACTGATACCGGATTTCTATTTGCACACTTACAGGCTTCGGCCATGCTTTTTATAATTATGTTTTTATCGTTTTTGGGCAGTTTATCTCTGCCTTCGCCTTCTATGGTAAGTATGTTCCCGGTATTGTTTTTATAACCGGTTTTGATTTCTAATTCATTATAGAACTTCAGGGCCATGCCCACGGCATCAAATCCTGAACCAAAGTTTGCTGTTGTTGCCGGTACTTTTACATTAAACTTCATACTTTTTCAAGAACCTTATTCATTTCCCGCATAGCACAGAACTGCCCGCACATAGTACAGGTATCTTTATCGCTAGCTTTAAATTTTTTAAATTCTGATTTAAATTTTTCAGGGTCAAGTGAATTTTTTTCCTGATTTTTCCAATCAAGGCTTTTCCGTAGTTTTGAAAAATCAATATCCCATTGCATGGCTCCCTTGACGCCTTTTGCAATATCACCGGCATGTGCTGCTATTCTTGACGCCATCACACCCTGAAACACATCTTCCGTATCAGGCAGATGCAAATGCTCTGCAGGTGTGACATAACATAGATAATCAACACCGCTGGCAGCTGCGAGAGCTCCGCCTATGGCGCTTGTTATATGATCATATCCCGGCGCCACATCGGTAACTAATGGTCCCAAAACATAATAGGGTGCATTTTTTGTAATTTTCTTCTGTAATTTAACGTGTTCCTGAATAAGATTTATCGGCATATGTCCCGGGCCTTCAACTATGGCCTGAACATTTCTTTTCTTGGCTCTTTCTATTAATTCGCCTAACACAGACAATTCCGCAAGCTGAGCATCATCATTTGCGTCTGCAATTGCACCGGGACGCAACCCATCACCTAAACTTAAAACCATATCATATTTATATGCAATATCAAGAAGCCTGTCATAATTTTCGTAAAGCGGGTTTTCCTTTCCGGTCGACATAATCCATTTAACTAAAAATGCCCCGCCTCTCGAAACGACACCGCAAATTCTTTTTTTCTTTTCTAATACATCCACTGTTTTTTTTGTTATGCCGCAGTGAACGGTTATAAAATCAACTCCGTCAGCAGCATGTTCTTCTATAACTGAAAATATTTTTTCTGAATCCATCTGAAAAACTGACTTTTCGCGCAGCATCGTTTCGCAGGAAGCCTGATATACCGGCACTGTACCTACGGGAATGGTGGAATATTTTATAATCTGCTGTCTTATTTTCTTCAGACTGCCACCTGTTGAAAGATCCATTACCGTATCAGCCTTAGCCCTGATAGCTGTTTCCAGCTTTTCAAGCTCCTTTTCCATACTGATACAATCCGGAGATGTTCCTATATTGGCATTTACTTTTGTTTTAAGACCTGCGCCAACGGCGCACTCTCTGAAATTTTTTATTGCCGGCCTTTTGTTATTGCAAAATATTGCGATGGATCCGTTTGAAAGACCATCTGATATGTGCTGAACAGGACAACCTTCATCCTTGGCAATTTTATTTATTTCATTAGTTGTAATGTTTTTCTTTGCTGAATCTATCTGTGTCATATTTTACACACCTTACATGCAAACATTTTTTCCAGGTTATAAACTGAATATCTTGCCTTTTTAAACTCTACTGCTGAATCTGGTGCAATCAGCTTCGAGTATTCCTCAAGCACTCTTAGTGCTTGTTCAACTCTTTTGAAATTGGCGGCCAAAAGTATTCCTAAACTTTCTCTTTTTGATTTTTCCTGAATTTCTCTTCCTGAATCCCTCTGGCTATCCCTAGACAGGATGAGTTTTGGGTAGGCTTTTGATGATAATTTGTTTATTTTATGCCTTATAGTTCTGAAAGTAGAAAATAAATCTTTGTTATTGTAAATAAATCTCAGAGAATCTTCAATTACTCTCAAGCCTTCGCTTGCTCTGTTTAAATTTGCATCAAGCAAACGGTACAGGTTTTTATTTTTTTCAAACAACAATTGGTCTTTACTTTTTGCCATATATGCTTACTATTTTATCAATAGTTGCAGTTGTCGAGTAACCTTTTAGAATCGGAACACGGACAATTTCCCCTGCATACTGCCAACCGACGACTTCTTTTATCTTATACTGTCCGCCCTTAACCAAAACATCCGGACAAAGCGCTTTAACCAGGTTAATAACAGATACTTCATTAAAAATAATAACAAAATCAACGCAGTCAAGCCCGGCAATAATTGAAGCCCTGTATTTATCCTGAACTATGGGCCTCTCGGGACCTTTTAATTCTCTGATAGACTTATCAGAATTTATGCCTACTATCAAAACATCTCCGGTACTTTTTGCTTTTTTTAGGACTTCAAGGTGCCCGGCATGAAAAAGATCGTAACAACCATTCGTAAAAACTATTTTCTTTTTTTGTTTCTTAAATTTCTTTACTAATTTTAAAATCTGTTTCCTGTTTTTTATTTTTGATATTTCCACTAATTTTCCTGAAATCATTTATTTAAATAATTCTTCTTCAATAAGTTTTGAAATTATATGAATCAGGAGCACGTGCCCCTCTTGTATGCGCGCTGTATTTTCAGAAGGAATGCCTATGCATAAATCTACCGCATCTTTTAATTTACCACCGGTTTTGCCGGTCCAGGCTACAGTAACTGCTTTTTGCTTTCTTGCCTGCTCCATAGCCAGGATAACATTTTTTGAATTGCCGCTTGTTGATATGCCAATTACAACATCTCCCTCATTTACGGCAGACTCAATCTGTTTTGAAAATACCTGTTCAAAACCATAGTCATTACCGATAGCTGTTATTGTAGATGTATTGGTTGACAGTGCAAGGCAATCAAGGCTACGACGGTCTTTTTCAAACCTTACAACCAGTTCTGCGGCTAAATGTTGTGCATCTGCTGCACTTCCACCGTTTCCAAAAACAACAATCTTCTTTTTGTTTTTGTATGCCTCAATCAGCAATTGGGATATTTTCTCTATAACAGGAACATATTCTTTCAGAATAGTCTGTTTGGTTTCGATACTATCTTTTATTATTTTTTCAATTCTTTGTTTCACAGTTCTACCTCAACCGAATTATTGCTGGCCATATATATGTTTCATGAGGAAATCCGTTTGAAAATCACCTTTACGGAAATAATCATGTTCCATGATTTTTTTATGGAGAGGCGTTGTTGTTTTTATTCCACCTACTTTCAGTTCAACAAGAGCTCTTTCCATTCTTGCAATAGCTTCTTTTCTGTTGTAGCCATAAGTAATGAGTTTACAAATCAGGCTGTCATAAAATGATGGAATTTGATATCCGTCATAAATATGAGTATCTAGACGTACCCCGGGGCCACCAGGCAGATTTAAACCGTTTATTCTTCCGGGTGAAGGCATAAAATCCCTATCCGGATCTTCAGCATTAATTCTGCATTCTATGGCATGCCCGCAAAGTTTTATTTTTTCAGATTCAAGTTTCAATTCTTCGCCTGCCGCCAGTTTAATCTGCAGTTTTACCAGGTCAACACCCGAAACAATTTCCGTTATAGGATGTTCTACCTGAATTCTTGTATTCATTTCCAGAAAAAAGAAATTTTTCTTTTTATCTACCAGGAATTCTATTGTACCGACTGTGCAATAATCAACAGCTTTGGCTGCCTTAACAGCTTGTTTACCCATTTTCTTTCTTAAATCTGCATCAAGAAACGGAGAAGGGCTTTCTTCAATAAGTTTCTGGTGTCTTCTCTGAATTGAACAGTCGCGTTCAGGAAAATAAACTGTATGACCCTTATTATCTGCTGCTATCTGAAACTCAATATGCCGAGGTTCTTCAACATATCTTTCAAGATAAACTTTATCATTTCCAAAAGCATTTTTAGCTTCCGACTTCGCCGTTTGAATAGCATTCGAAAGAGATTCTTTTGATGGGACGACACGCATACCTCTTCCACCGCCGCCCATTGCTGCCTTTATTATCAGCGGATATCCAATTTTGTCTGCTATTTTTTCTAAATCCGGATTATCTACGCTTATCGGTTCAGTTGTACCTGGAACAACGCTTACACCGTTTTTTATCATTATTTTGCGGGCTTCAATTTTATCACCCATTTTATGAACCGATTCTTTTGATGGACCTATAAACCTTATTCCACTTGATTCGCAAACGTCAGCAAAATAAGTATTTTCTGAAAGAAAACCGTATCCCGGATGAATAGCATCGCAGCCGGTTATTGTAGCAGCTGAAATAATGTTCGGGATGTTCAGATAACTTTCTATTGCCGGACCAGGGCCAATACAAACAGCCTTGTCAGCAATTTTTACGTGCATTGAATCCTTATCAACTTCAGAATGAACAGCCACGGTCTGAATTCCTAATTCTCTGCAAGCTCTGATAACTCTTACTGCTATTTCGCCTCTGTTGGCAATTAGTACTTTTTTAAACATAAGTTAGTTTCCTTTGCTGTTGGTTTCAGGGTCTACGTGAAATAATTCCTGGCCATACTCAACTGTTTGTCCGTTATCTACTAATACTTTGGTGATTTTCCCTTTAACAGATGACACCACATCTTTCATTATTTTCATAGCTTCAACTAATCCTACTTTCTGCCCCGGAACAATATGATTTCCTTCCATGACAAGTGGAGGATAATCCGGAGACTGCGCCCTTAAAAAGGTGCCAACCATGGGTGATTTAATCACCAGAACCTGGTTTTGTTTTTCTTTCTTCTCGATTATTTGAGACTGACCAGAACCCTGAGAAACCGGTTTAGGCTGAGCAACCGCCACACATTCGCCTTCTAGCCTTTTTAACGAAATACGCATATCACCGGCTTCGTAAAGCAATTCTTCAATGTCTTTGTCTTTCATCACTTCGATAAATTTTTTAATGTCTTCTGTTGCCATATTACCCACCTTTTAGCTTACCCTTTCTACATATTCGCCTGTTCTTGTATCGATTCTTATAACATCATCGATATCAATAAACAAAGGCACAGCCACTTCTGCTCCGGTTTCAATGGTAGCCGGTTTCATTACGCTTGAAACAGTATCTCCTTTGACTCCGGGAACTGTATAAGTGACTTTAAATTCCATGTTTATCGGTAAATCTACGCCAAGATAACCTCCGTCGATATAGAGGCCTTCAATTTCCAGGTTTTCTTTTAAAAATTTTACTGCTTCGCCCAATTGTTCTTTGGGAATTTGTATTTCTTCATAGTTTTCCAAATCCATGAAAAAATAATTTTTACCGTCATTATATAAATATTGTTTTTTTCTTCTTTCGATTTGTACTTCACGAAATTTTACTCCTGATTTAAAAGTCTGTTCAATAATTGAACCGGTGCGGATATTGCGCATTTTGGTTCTCATAACTGCTCCGCCTTTCCCTGGTTTGTGATGCTGGAACCAGATAATTTTATATATCTGTCCTTCCCATTCAAATATTACGCCGTTTTTAAAGTCTGAAGTATCTATCATATTGTGATCAATCTCCCTCTTTGCTGAATTATATTGTCAGTAGTTCGTAACCGCACTCAGTCACAAGCACCGTATCTTCAATTCGTATGCCGAACTTGTCTTTCAAATAAATCCCTGGTTCTATTGTAATTATCATACCGCTTTTAAGAACAACAGTACTTTTCGGGCTAATTCCAGGAGCTTCGTGTATGTCCAATCCAACTCCGTGCCCAGTTCCATGCAAGAAAAACTTGCCATATCCTTTTGAAGCTATAATCTTTCTGGCAATTTTATCAATAAAACTGGCTTTTATTCCAGGTTTAACAACAAACAATGCGCTTTTTTGAGCATTATTAACTATTTTAAATATTTTATTATATAAGTTAGTTATTTTACCTAAAAATATGGTTCTTGTCAAATCTGAGCAGTAGTTGTTATATTTGGCTCCAAGATCAATGGTTAATGTGTCATTTTTCCGTATTATCCTGTCAGAACTTAAATGATGCGGATAACTTGTATTTTCCCCGCTGGCAACAATAGGTAAAAACGCAGGAGAAGCATTATTTCTATAAAACAACTCCATTATTCTGTTAGATATATGTTTTTCAGTTATTCCGGGCCTTATATATGACCGGATATTCTTGAAAACATTCATTGTGATTTTGCATGCTTTTCTTATTTCTTCAATTTCTTCCGGTGTCTTAACTTGCCTGAATTCTTCAATTATGTTTTGTAATGGGTGCCAAATAACATTGTTTACTTTTTTTTGCAGATTTTTTACTACAGCATGCATCATTTTCTGTGAATCAAAACCAATTCGTTTGATTTTCATTGTTTTTAAAATGTTCTTTAATTCCAAAACAGTATTTTTGCTTTCAATAACTTTAATTTCAGGAGAAAGTTTACGTAATTGGAGAAAAAGCATTTTTGAGGTTATCAGGCAGGCATTTTTACGTGTAATAACAGCCCAATATCCTCCTGATAAATCTATGCCGGTTAAGTAAACAAGGTCATTTGGATCGGTTATTAGAAATGCGTCCAACTTTAGATGGGTTATTTTGTTCTGAAGCTTTTCAATATTTGTTTTTTTTGAGGTAATCATAAATTTTATTGACTATCTGGTTAACGTTTAAACCATCAGTAATCACTCTATAATTGCATTCTTTATAAAACCTGCTTCTGGCTTTCAATAATCTATTTATTTCTTTTAAAGGCTCCGGTTTGTTCAATAGCGGACGGGTTTTACTTCCCCTTATGCGCTTGTATATTGTTTCAGCTTTTGCAGAAAGATTTATAATAACTGCGTTTGTTTTAAAAATATCCATATTTTCATCTTTCAAAACTATCCCACCCCCGGTTGCTATTACCTGCTTATCTTTTTCCATTGATATTTTCGCGGCTTCGGTTTCAAGATTTCTGAAGTGCGTCTCGCCAAATTTAGAAAAAATATCTGTTATGTTCATGTTTGTATTCTTTTCAATTATTTTATCAGTATCAACATAATCCCAGCCCAGTTTTTTTGAAAGTTTCTGGCTTATTGTTGTTTTTCCTGTACCCATAAACCCGGTTATTACAATGTTCATACAAATACTCTTAGAAATTTTTTGTTTGTTTAATATAGTTTTTGTAATTTACAGTAACTTCTCTTATAGAATCTCCGCCGAATTTTTCCATTATCGCATTTGCCAACACATAGGCCACCATTGCTTCAGCCACTACTGAACATGCAGGAACTGCGCAGGCATCAGACCTTATTATTTCAGCTTTCACTGTTTTCTTTGTTTTTACATCTATTGATGACAAGGGGTTCATTAACGTAGGAATAGGTTTCATTACTGCAGAAATAACTATATCTTCTCCATTAGTTATACCGCCCTCCAAACCTCCGGCAAAATTAGTTTTTCTGTAGAATCTTTGTTCTTTTGGGTTATAAAATATTTCATCCTGTGCTTTTGAGCCAGTCATGCCGGATAAAGCAAACCCTGCACCTATCTCAACACCCTTAATTGCAGGCACTGACATAACCGCTGCGGATAAAAAACTGTCAAGGCGTTTATCCCATTGTATATGTGAACCCAACCCTGGAATAACATTTTTTACTATAACTTTAAATGTTCCACCTAATGTATTTCCGTTTTTTACTGCTTTATCAATTTCATCTATCATTTTTTTCTGCGCAACTTGATCCAGACATCTTACAGGTGAATTTTCTATTTTTGAATAGTTTTTTTCAAGATCACTGTCTGTAATACTTGCTTTTATTCCGCCAATTTCTTTCACATAAGAAAATATTTTTATACCAAATTCCATAAGGAATAATTTACAAACAGAGCCAACTGCAACACGGGAAGCCGTTTCCCGGGCACTGGCCCTTTCTTTAATGTTCCTAAGATCTTCCATGTCATACTTAAGCATGCCGGGTAAATCAGCGTGACCGGGCCTTGGTTTTGTGATATATAGACTTTTATTCTGATCAGCGGATTCAATGGACATTAAAGCGTGATTGTTTATCCAATCCCGATTTTTTATTTCAAGTGACATTGGAGAGCCTGTAGTTTTTCCCCATCTTACTCCGCTTAAAATTGAAACAGAGTCATTTTCAATTTTCATGCGGCCTCCGCGGCCGTAACCCCTCTGGCGCCTTGCAAGTTCATTGTTTATAAATTCTTTTTTAATTCCCAGCCCCGAAGGCAAGCCTTCAAGGATTGACATTAAACATTTTCCGTGTGATTCACCGGCAGTTAAAAAACGCAGCATTTTTTACCTCTCAATTATTTATTGTTTTTCTTAAACTCTCTATTACCTGAGACAATGTTTCCACGGTAACTATATCAATATTTTTAGGTTTCAATATGCCTTTTGAATTGTGCTTTGGAATAAATATTTTCTTAAATCCTATCTTTTCTGATTCATTTATTCTTTCCTGAATATAACTTACGGCGCGGATTTCTCCGGACAAGCCTACTTCTCCTGTAAACACAACTTCAGGAGATATGTGAAAATTTGTTAATGAACTGTAAACGGCACAACAGACAGCCAGATCTACTGAAGGTTCTTTTATTTTTACTCCGCCTGCAACATTTACATAAACATCTTGTGAAGCCAGTCCTAATCCCAGCCGGTTTTCCAGTATGGCCAGAAGGACAACCATCCTGTTATAATCAATACCGTCAGACATTCTTCTGGGCATACCAAAATCTGTTTTTGTTACAAGAGATTGAATTTCAAGCAGTATCGGCCTGGTTCCTTCAATAGTAACGCTTATAGCGGAACCGGATATATCTTTTGTCCTTTCACTTAAAAACAGCATTGAAGGATTAGAAACCTCTTCTAAGCCTGAAGGTTTCATTTCAAAAACACCTATTTCTGAAGTAGGCCCGAACCGGTTTTTATGAGACCTTAATATTCTATAAGTGTGATGTTTTTCCGTTTCAAAATACAACACCGTATCTACTATGTGTTCAAGTACTCTGGGGCCTGCAATATCACCGTCTTTTGTAACATGCCCCAGCAAAAACACTGTAATATTTTTGCCCTTTGCCAGACTTAACAATTCTGCCGCACATTCCCGTATCTGGCCGACAGAACCGGCGGCACCTGACATTTCGTTTTTATAAGTTGTCTGAATTGAGTCTATTATAAGAATTTGAGGGCTGATTTTGTTTACTTTTTCAATGATTGTTTCAATACTTGTTTCCGACATCAGCATCAGGCCCTGTTTTTTTTGGCTTAAAATATTTAGCCTTTCAGCCCTGTTTTTAATCTGTTCCAGTGATTCCTCTCCGGACACATAAAGAACTTTTGTTTCATTATCTGTTTTACCGGCAAGATTATAAGCTACCTGAAGCATTAAAGTTGATTTGCCTATTCCCGGGGATCCACCAAGAAGAATAAGCGAGGAAGGCATTATACCGCCTCCCAGCATGCGGTCAAATTCATTTATTCCGGTTTTGATGCGGTCTGTTTTGGATAAGGAAATTTCGTCAAGTCTTAGTATTGGAGTAGAAAATTCGGTTAACCTGCGGGATTGACTTTTGTCTGATGATGAGAATTTTTCTTCTACAAATGAATTCCACTGGTCACATTCGGGACATTTGCCCAGCCACTTAGGAGAATCATTCCCGCAGTTCTGGCATACAAACACTGTTTTTGCTTTGTCTTTTTTCATGGCCTGGCTAAACCCACCAATCCTAACAGGTAGGCAAGATCTGCGTCTTCAAGGACTATATTTACTGAACCGTGGACATCATTTTCAACAAGCACATCTTCTACAGAACTGCCTACTGAAAGCCATCTGTATGGTTTAATCTTTGCTCCAGTGTTGATTTTGGGTTTCTTTTTGTTTTCAACAGTTGTACGTGTAAAATCATATGATTCTACATATATATCTACCTTACTCCACGGGTCCCATTTCCACATTGGTTTAACTGAAATACCAAGCCCGCCGGTAGACCTTAGCATACCGGCATAAACTGTACCGAATTGCTTATCAGATACCTTGAAATCTTTGCCAATATTTAAATCCAGCGTATTGCGTTTTTCAGAAGAAACAACACCTGTATCACCAATGTTTGATGCACCAATATAGTAATATTTATCCGGGACCGGCCTTATTTGAATACCTAAATCGCTTTTAAATTCTTCATTTACCGTATCATATCTCAATTCATAATCCCAGTATGTCCTAAAAAGAGTAAATCTTGATATTGTCTTTTTGGCTTCCTGGCTTGCATCTCTCAGCGACTCTACTGTCTTCTTTAAATCATCTCCCATTTCCTTATCTGAAAGCAATCTACCTATTGTTGTTTCACCGTTAGTAATCTGAGTAAGTATTTTATCAAGTTTATCCGATGATGATTTCAAGTTTTTTAACGTCAGCTTTATATCCATTTTTTCTTCACCGGTAATTTCCGCCAGGTCGCTGGTAAGTTTCTTTGCTTTTTCAGAAAATTCCTCAATGTTATTTACAATATTTTCCAGTTTATTTTCATCCAGTTGGCGGTTTAGCTTTTCGCTTATTTCCCTGGCATTTCTTAAAAGTTCATTCAAGTTTTTCGCCAGATCGCCGTTACCGGCAATATCACCAAGAGATTTAGTAAGATTCCCTACACCGCTAAGACCTTCTGAAAGCATTTTATCAATAGAAACCGGATCTTTCCCTTCAATAAAATCCCCGTTATTAAAAAGTGGCGCGTCTTCTGAACCCAAAGTCATTTCGATGTATTTAACGCCTAAAATACCGGTAGATTGTACACTTGCCTGGGCATCTTTATGAATTTTAACACCACTTTTAATCCATATTGTAACTTTAACTTTTTTGTCATAAAGCGTGATTGATTCAATTTTTCCTACTTTTACTCCTGATATACGCACCCAGGCCTTTTCCATAAGGTTTGAGACATCATTAAAAGTGACATTAAGCCTGTAGCCGCTTTCGAGATTTATATTTTGAATTGTAAGAATAGTAATAGCAATTGCTATTATTCCTAAAAGTATGAATAAACCTAACTGAGTCTCTTTTCTCATATGCTGCCCCTCCGATTATTCCTGATATTCTTTAATTTTTAATTTTATAGGCCCTTTACTAGAACCGTTTATAAACTGCTGTACAGAAGGATTTACTGAGTTCTTAATTTCATCCGGTGTTCCAGTTTCAATAATTTTTCCTTCCAGGAGCATGGCAATTCTGTTAGAAACCTTATACACGGATTTTAGATCGTGAGTTACAACAATAGACGTCATTTTCAAATTTTTCTGCAAATCCAAAATAAGCTCATTTATTACGTCAGAAAATATCGGATCCAAACCTGTAGTAGGCTCATCATAGAGCATATATTTCGGGTCCCTGGCTATGGCTCTGGCTAAGGCTACTCTTTTTTTCATGCCGCCTGATAGTTCGGAAGGCCGTACGCTTTCAATGCCAGCTAAACCTACATGCATAAGGCATTCGGATACTTTTTTATGAATTACCTGTTCAGATAAATTCATGTATCGTAACCCGAAAGCAACATTTTCACCTACAGAAAGAGAATCAAACAAAGCACCGTCCTGAAACAAAAATCCTATTTTCTTCTGAACTTCATGCAATTCATGTTCTCTGACAGCACCAAGATTGATACCGTCAACTTCCACTGTTCCTCTTTCTGCAAGAAATAAACCAACAATATGCCTTAAAAGCACGGTTTTACCGGACCCCGAACCACCTATGATGGTCAAGGTTTCTCCGTCTTTTACTTCGAGATTTACTCCGCGTAAAACATAATTTTCATTAAAATGTTTATGTACATTTTCTATTTTTATCATATTTCCTAATTAACCTATTCTTAAAGCTACGAGCAGCGCAGAAAGAAAATAATCAATAACGAGAATAAGCACGAGGGTAGTAACAACAGCTTGAGTAGTTGCTTTCCCTACACCTTCGGCACCGCCTTTGGTTCCAAAACCCTTATATATTGCAACAAAAGCGATAATTGCCGCAAAAAAAACAGACTTTATGAATCCATGAAAAAAATCATCTATCTTTAAAAAATCTAGAGTGTCAGTCCAATAAACTGTAGATGGTATATCCAGCTTATATCTTGAAACAACAAAACCACCTACAACACCAAAAATATTTGCTATTGTAGCAAGTATAGGTATCATTGTTATGCAGGCAAGAAACCTGGGAACGGCTAAATATTTTACAGGATTCGTGCCAAGTGTGTACAAAGCATCTATCTGTTCAGTAACTTTCATTGTGCCAAGTTCAGCGGTAATTGCCGCACCTACTCTTCCGGTTATAACAGTTGCGGTAAGGACGGGGCCTAATTCTTTAATTATAGAGAAAGTGACAATTGTACCTACATAAAGAGGCTCATTAAAAACATACATTGCTGAATATCCTGCCTGTAAGGCAAGCACCATTCCTACAGAAAAAGATGTCAGTATAGTAACAGGCAAAGACCTCAATCCAATACCGACCATTTGATAAATAACGAGATTTGTTTCAAAAGGCTTCATAAAACATGAGATTATAGTTTTATATACTAGTATAAAACTACTTGCCAGGCTGTTGAGCAATTCTATAATTTTTTCTTCTGTTTTATTAAACATAAATTCTCGGTACACGCGGATTAATGTTCGTAACTATTTCATAATTTATGGTCCCGCATTTGTACGCTATTTCATCTGTTGTTATTTTCTTTCCGAATGAATCAGATCCTATAATTATTACTTCGTCCCCTAACTTAACTCCCGGAATATCAGTAACATCTATCATCGACATTTCCATTGTAACCGTACCTATAATATTTGCTTTTCTGTTCTTTATGATTACAGACCCTTTATTTGACAGTGCTCTGCTGTAACCATCTCCATAGCCTAGGGGGATTGTTGCAATAACTGACGGCCTCTTGGTTACAAAAGTCCGGTTATAACTTATAGACTTGCCCTTTTTTACTTTTTTCAAATAAACTATTTTTGTTTTCCATGACAGAACAGGTAAAAGATTTATATATTTATCGGAATTCTTAAATGGAGACAATCCGTAAGTACACAACCCGCACCTAACTAGGTCATAGTTTGCAGATTTGTATTTTAAAATACCGCTTGAATTAGATGCATGAAAAAGCAAATCACTGGAATATTTTTTTTTCACATCTTTTATTATCTCGTCGAACTTTCTTATTTGGCTAAGTGTGTACTGTTTATCTGTGCCAGCTGAAGAAAAATGCGTAAAAACACCTTCCATTTTAATGTTTTTAAATTTATTTAAACTTGTCAAAAAATCATCTACGCCTTTAGGAAGCAAACCAATTCTTCCCATTCCAGTATCAACTTTTAGATGAAATTTCGATACTTTTTTTTCTTTTACAGCATGTTCTGAAAGTGCTTTTATAGCGTCTATGCTTGTAATAGTTGGGATTATGTTATATTTTATCACTTCTTTAAAGTAGTCAAAAGGGTACATAGCACCCAGGATAAGAACAGGAAGTTTAATATTGTTGTTTCTTAATGCAACCCCTTCTTCAACGTTTGTAACACCAAAACCCCATACAGACGGTTCTTTTGAAAGTATTTTTGCTGTTTCTACAAGCCCGTGTCCGTAAGCGTTTGTTTTTATAACTGAAATGATTTTTGTTTTAGGATGGATATGTTTCTTTATCTGTAAGATATTGTGGGTAATATTTGAAGTGTTGATTTCAACCCAGTTTGGTCTGGAAATTTTCATTTTTATTAAATTAAGATGATTTTTCTAATCTTTCAAACCTTGTATATTCTTTGAAAAATTTCATCTCAATTTCACCCGTAGGGCCATTTCTCTGTTTTGCGATTATTATGTTTGCCTTTCCTTCATCTTCCATTGATTTACTGTATACTTCTTTTCGGTATATGAACATAACAAGGTCAGCGTCCTGCTCAATCGCTCCTGATTCTCTCAAATCAGACAGCTGTGGCACACCTTCCCGGCCTTTTTCTTCGGGTTTTCTTGAAAGCTGGGATAAAGCAACTACTGGAATTTTCAATTCTCTTGCTATACCTTTTAGAGAGCGTGAAATTTCAGAAATTTCCTGTTGTCTTGAATCATGTCTTGTGGAAGAACGCATCATCTGAATGTAGTCAATTACTATCATTGAAAGTTTCTCATTTCTTGATTCAAGTTCAGCAGCCAGCCTTCTGGCCCTGGTTCTCATATCAAGCGGAGATATGCTGGTAGTGTCATCAATATATATTGGAGCATTGTAAACTTTCTCAGCCGCGGAAGTTATAACTGTCCAAGATTTTTTTGGAAGCATTCCTCTGCGCACTTCGTGTGAATTCACCCAAGCTTCAGAACATATAAGCCTAAACAACAGCTCTTCCTTTGAAGTTTCTATTGAAAATATTCCCACAGGTAAATTCTGCCTTATAGCTACGTTTGCAGCAATATTCATAGCAAAGGATGTTTTTCCCATTGAGGGCCTTGCCGCAACTATAACAAGGTTTGAAGGTTGTAATCCTGCGGTTCTTTCATCAAGATCAGGAAATCCCGTCGGAAGCCCCGGAACGCTTCTCTTATCTGACATCAGTGATTCTATTCTTGTCAAAGTGTCATGTACCAACTGTTTGACAGGAGTAAATCCCTGTTCATTTTTGAACTGGCTGATTGAAAAAATCATCTGCTCGGCACGGTCTACAAGAATATCTGGTTCGTCTGATGCCTTATAACCTGATTCTGCTATCTGAGTACCCGCATGAATAAGATGCCTGACAACAGCTTTATCTCTGACTATTTTTGCATAATGGTCTACATTAGCTGCAGTTGATACAGTATTTATAAGAGTTGTTATATACACTGCGCCACCGATATCTTCAAGGATCTGTTCCCTTTTTAATTCTTCAATTACTGAGACTGTATCAACAGGAATATTCTCAATATAAAACTTTTTGATAACCCTGAATATTTTTCTGTTGGTATCACGGTAAAAATGCTGTTCTTCAAGAACTTCAAGAGCTTTCATGACCGCTTCTTTTTCAATTAACATTGAACCTAGCACGGCCATTTCCGCTTCAAGAGAATGAGGAGGTACTTTATCTAAAATATCTGCCATAGTTAACCTTATTTTACTTCAACAACCCAGACTTTGACTTTAGCGGTCTCGCTGATTTCATCTGAATATTTTTTGGACCTTACTTTTACTTCAACTGAATACAACCCGGTTTCTTTAATGGGGTTTTCCAGATGAACTTCATGCTTATCAACATCAATTCCAGATTCTTTTTTTATTGCTTCTGCTATATCATCCTTTGTAACACTTCCAAACAGTTTTCCGCCTTCACCCGTTTTTACAGAGATATTGACGGATACTTTCGAAAGTTTATCTATTGTTTCTTTCAAAGCTATTTTTTCTTTACCTTTAAGTTTTTCGATTATTTCTTTCTCGTGTTTGATAATCGCCAAGCTATGGTCATTGGCAATTAAAGCAAGGTTTTTCGGGAACAGCAGATTTCTTGCATACCCGGCTTTAACATCCATTACTTCTCCGGCGTTGCCTAAACCTTTTATATCCTGTTTTAATATTATTTTCATTTTAAAACCTCCAAATATTTTTACAACAAATCAATAGTTCAGATACGGCAGAAGGGCTATCATTCTTGCCCTTTTAATAGCGCTAGTTAACACTCTCTGATGTTTTGAACATACCCCTGTAATTCTTCCGGCAAGTATCTTGCCTCTATCACTGACAAAATTTCTTAGAAGGTTTGCATCTTTAAAATCTATTTCGAGATAATCTGCGCAAAATTTGCAGACTTTTCTTCTTGACATACCCGGCCTTCTCATTCTTTTCATTCTTGAAGCATCTTTATTGTTTTTCTTTGGTTTTCCCTTAAACATCGAATTTCTCCTTTATTGTTAAAATAATGAATACTGCCGTTTAAAATGGAATTTCTTCTTCTGATGTATCTGATGACGTTTCAGGAACCTTGTTGGTGTCAGCCAGCATGTTTTCACCGGAGGCAACTGCCGGGGACTCAGCTGAATCATCTCCAAGAGCCTGTAAAAATTGTATTTTCTGTACTTCCACTTCAAGAGAAGAATGCTTCTGTCCCTGCTTGTCTTCCCATGAACGGTTACGTAGCCTGCCAGTTACAAACACCGGGCTGCCTTTTTTCAGGCGTTCATTGCATCTAAGAGCCGAATCTCTCCATACTACTATAGGAATGAAATTTACCTCTTTTTGCCATTCACCACCTGTATCACGATAACTTCTATTTACCGCTATATCAAACCTGCAAACACCTTGGCCTTTCTGTGTATATCTTAATACAGGGTCAGCGGTTAATCTACCGATTAAAGTTACGTTATTCTGTTCTGGTAACCTTATTTTCTGGGACATTGGGCACATCCTCCTTTTTGACTTCTTTAGGTTTAGGCTGTGGTTTCTTGCGTTTCTTTTCTACTTTTTTCACAGTAATGTACCTGAAGATTTCTTCAGTTATTTTGTAGAAATCCTCAACCTTGTTTACTGCATCTCCCATAGAAGAATACTCGATGTATACATAATAACCATCTTCATATCCCGAGATAGCATACGCAAGTCTTCTCTTGCCCCATTCGTTTACAGAAATGATTTCACTGCTTGTAGAAGTGATAATTGATTTGACTTTTTCGGTAAGACTGGATATCTTTTCCGAAGGTAGGTCTGGCTTACAAATAAAAATTGTATCGTAACGATTCATATCGTCCTCCTTTATGGATTTTAAGCCCTCATATTTTACTTTGCTATGGAGCAAAGGGGACTTTTTAGTACAGAGAATTTTACTATTTTTGGGTGTTTTTGTCAATATTTTTTTTAGCTTAATTTATGACGGGAACAATGAACTGCTGTTTAAATATTTTGAGGTGTTAATCGGATTATGTTAAAAGTCACTAAAACTTAATCTGCATGATATCGCCATCTTTTACTATATAGTCTTTTCCTTCAACTCGTATCAAACCTTTTTCTGAAAGCTTCTTTTCCGAACCATGATTTACCAGATCTTCAACTGAGTATACTTCAACTTTTATGAAACCTTTTTCCATATCTGTATGGATTTTACCCGCAGCTGGTTTTGCAGCTGTACCTGACTGAATTGACCAGGCTCTTACTTCACTTCCTACGACCGTATAAAATGTTATCAAACCGAGTAATTTATATGCTTTTTGTATAAGCTCATCAATTCTTGATTCCACACATAATTCTTTGGCAAAGTTATCTCTTTCATTTTCGGGCATTTGAGCCAATTCACTTTCAATTTGCGAATCAATGGCTATAACATTGGTTTTACGTTTTGCTTTTATAGTGTTTATAGTTTCTTCGAGCTTGTCCTTATTTGTATTCTGATTTACATTTAAAACATACATTATCGGCTTTGTTGTAAGAAAGTTATATTCCTGCAATATTTTAAAATCAATTTTCTGTTCTTCATTAATCATTCTTACTGTTTTACTTTGATTTAAACCATTTGCGATTGACTCTAATAGTTCAAATTTTATCCTTGCTTCTTTATTTCCACACTTCTGAAGTCCCTGAAGCCTTTCTTTTGCTACTATTACCTGCCCCAGATCAGAAAGAATTAATTCTGTTTCAATAATTTCTATTTCCTGCCAAGGGTCGCATTTTTCAAGAGTGTTTATCACATTGCCTGCCTCAAACATTCTTATTACATGCATAATAGAATCAACTTCCCTGATATGTGACAAAAACTTGTTTCCCAGTCCTTCTCCTTGATTTGCACCTTTTACTAATCCTGCAATATCAACAAATTTTACTGTGGTATTTGTTACTTTTTTAGGATTAAATATACCCGCAATCTGTTTTAGGCGCGTATCTTTTAAAGGTACAATTCCAATATTGGGTTCTATTGTAGTAAACGGAAAGTTTTCTGCTGGCACGTTCATGATTGACAGCGCATTGAAAAGAGTGGATTTTCCTACATTTGGAAGGCCTATTATTCCTATTTCCATTACATTAAAACAAGATTATCTCGGTGAATAACCTCTAAAAAATCGGACTTATCTAATATTTTGGATATTTCCGATGATTTTTTTCCTTTAATTTTTTCAATTTCAACTTTTGAAAACTGTACTATACCACGGGCCAGTTCCTTACCGTCAGTTGAATATATGGCGACACTGTCTCCTGCATCAAATTTTCCTTCAACTGCTATTATGCCGGAAGCCAATAAGCTTTTTGAATTCTTTATTAAAGCATCCTTTGCTCCTGAATCAATCCGTATTTTTCCTTTTACTTTTGCTCCAAAAGCAATCCAGCGTTTTTTTGAATCAATTGTTTTCTCTTCTTTTTGAAATCTTGTACCTATTTTTGCTCCGGATAATATATCCTGCAATATGTTACTTTTAAAACCATTCGCTATTACTGTTTCTACTCCGCTTTTAGCAGCAATTTTTGCTGCTTTGATTTTTGTAAACATCCCACCCGTTGAAAAACCCGAACCGGGGGAACATTTTGCACAAGACTCAATTTCATGAGTTATTCTTTTGACTTCATGAATAACCACCGCGTTTTTATTTTTATTAGGATCATCCGTATAAAGTCCGTCTACATCCGTAAGTATTATCAAAATGTCTGCTTCAGCTTTTATAGCCACCATTGCAGACAATGTATCATTATCTCCGAATTTTATTTCTTCGGTTGAAATGGTGTCATTTTCGTTTATTACTGGAATTACACCCAGCTTTAAAAGGGTAAAGATAGTATTACGCGCATTTATATAGCGTTTTCTATTTTCAAAGTCTTCTTTTGTTAATAGTAACTGAGCTACAGGAATTTTGTATTCGCTAAAATGTTCTTCGTATACTTTCATCAACAATGGCTGGCCAATTGCTGCGGTTGCCTGTTTTTCCGGCAATTCGGAAGGACGTTTCTTTAATTTCAGCCTGCTTACACCGCAAGCTATGGCACCCGAGGTGACTAGAATAACCTCATAGCCCATTTTAAATGTATTTACTATATCTTTTACTATTACACCAATTCTTTCAGGATTTAAAGATCCATCTTTTCTTGTCAAAGTATTTGTGCCAATTTTCACTACTATTCTTTTTCTTTTCTTAATGCCTGACATAATTAATTCAATTCTCCTAGACTATTTTTTACTATTAAAATATTATCATATTACCGTCTTATATTCAAATTCCATCTCATTAATTCTTACTAAATCTGCCTCTTTTACACCTTTTCGCTTTAAAGCACGTTCAACACCCATTTTCTTTAATATGTTAAAAAATCTTCTTACAGACTCTTCCTGATTAAAATGGGTCATCTGTGCCAGTTTTTCTACTTTCTTTCCTTTAACAGTAAACAAATGATCATTGATTCTTTCAACTTCAAATTCTGATTTTATAACATAATCTTTTGTGTCTGATATAATATCTTTAACTTTTTCTTCTTTTTTTGTTTCAAAAATCACTTTGAGCTTAAAAATGACCTCATCAAGCAGTTTTTTTGTGCTTTCTCCGGTAACGGCTGAAATCTCAAATATTCTACTGTCTGCATTAAAGTCTTTCCTGAACTTTCTGGCTTTCAATATTTTTTCAAACTTTTTTCTGATAATCAGCATATCTTTTTTTGATGTTAAAGAATCGATTTTATTTAAAACTACGATCATAGGTTTTTTTACTAACACATCTGAATAGCTGTATAATTCCTTATTTATTAACTCAAAATTCTTCCAACTTTCCCTGTTTTCAAAACCTAAAACATCAACCATATGCAATAACATTTTAGTTCTTTCAATATGCCTTAAAAATTCCATTCCAAGCCCTTTCCCTTTATGTGCATTTTCTATCAGCCCGGGAATATCTGCTATAACAAATGACTTATTTTTATAGGTACATACTCCTAAATTAGGAGAAAGCGTAGTAAATGGATAATTTGCTATCTTGGGGCGTGCAGAGGTAACACTGCTTAACAAAGTGGATTTCCCTGCGTTTGGACAACCTATAAGCCCTACATCAGCTATAAGTTTCAATTCGAGTTCTAAAGTGATTTTATCACCAAAAGCACCTTTCTCTGATATTCTCGGTGCTGTGTTGCGCTGAGTTTTAAAACTTGCGTTACCACGCCCGCCACGGCCGCCATTTGCTATCAAAACTTTCTGCCCGTCTTCTATCATATCAATCATAAAGGTTTTTTCTTCACCTTCCATGCTGGATATAACGGTCCCTGTGGGTATTTGGATATATAAATCTTCTGCGTCCCTTCCATTTTTCTTGCTTCCCATTCCATGCTCAGCATTTCCAGCTATAAAATGAGGCCTGTATGTAAAGTCCTGAAGAGTAGTCATTTCTTTATCAGCAACAAAATATACATCTCCTCCACGACCGCCGTTTCCACCATCCGGGCCTCCTAGAGGGACATACTTCTCTCTTCTAAAGCTCAAGCAACCATCGCCGCCGCGGCCTGCCTGAACAAATATACGTACTTTGTCTGTAAACATAAGTTTTGGGTGTAATAAAGTAAAAAAAGATTAGATGTAAAGATTAGCTTTTAAGGACTGGGTATACGCTGACTTGTTTTCTTCCACCGCGGATCCATTCAAATTTTACCATTCCTGCAATTTTTGAGAATATAGTAAAATCGGTTCCAAGTCCGGTGTTTTTTCCGGGGTATATTTTTGTGCCTCTTTGTTTTACAATTATTTTTCCTGCAGGGACAACCTGTCCAGTTACTGCTTTTGTTCCCAACCTTTTTCCTGCACTATCTCTGCCATTAACCGCATGTTTTGTTTTTGCCATTTTATTCCACCTGAATTTTCTTTATTTTTAGTTCTGTAAGTTCCGTCCTATGGCCTCTTGTTTTTTTATAACCTTTTTTTCTTCTTCTTTTAAAAGATATAACCTTGGGGCCCTTGGTCTGTGTTGTAACTTCAGCAATTACTTTTGCGTTTTTTATTGAAGGATTGCCTATTATAGACTCACTTTCTTTGTTTATCATTAATACGCTTTCAATTACTAACTCTTCACCATCGTTCTTTAATAACTTGTCTACAAGGATACTTTCCCCTTCAGAAACCTTATATTGTTTATTTCCAATTAACACTATCGCGTACATATTTGCTCTCCTGTGATTAATAAAGTTTTATAATAGTACTAAATTCTCATGTTCTTGTCAAGAAATATTGATTATTTCAAAACACACGTGTTTATTGGCTTTTTTTCAGTATATTACGGACAGCACATTGTCTTTATGAGTATATAGATTTTTCCGTATTATTCTAATAGACCTAAAGTCATTTTCTTTTAGCTTAAATAATTCCAAAAGCACATTTTCAGGCTTAATATTATTTTTTTGTTCTTTTCTTAGAAATATAGATAATGAACTTTTATAATCAATTTTATAAATCTTTTCTTTTAAGTCAGCTGTTTCTTTTTTTTCATGTTTAATATATTCTATAATTACGGATTCATTTTTTTCATATTCTGTCAATATTTCATTTATTTTTTGTACCTCAAATAATGTATCCAGGCCCAAAATTGAATATTCAAAAATAGATACTAATGAATCTACGGATTTCATCCTCATGTACAATTGGCGAATCCCTGATAAAGAATACCCTTTGGGCAGATTGTTCAACACGAATTCTGATGCCTGCCTTAAATCTAATTGTTTTGTAGTTTCTATGTCAACTATTTCATTATCACTCTCATAACCTACGCTTATTGCAGGCCCTAAAGAAATATCCATATGAGGGTGAAACCCTTTTGAATATTTTAAAGGTAAACCGGCTCTTTTTAAAACACGTCTGAAAAGCTCAACCTGCTCAAGATGAGACAGATATCGGACAGAAAAACCCCTCGTAAAAACAAGCCTATAAACAAAACTGTTTTCTACATTATTGCTGTCTTCCTGCTTTTGTATAGGCTTTTCTAAAACGATATCTTCTTCTATAATATCTGCTTTTATTTCTTTTTCCAGAATGCCTATTTTTGATTTATTTTTTTCATCTTCAAAGTAATCAGAAGATTTGTTTGTTTTTATAAATCCCCAAGGCAGAATGGATGTATCTTGAATTTCATTTAGAAATTCATCTTTTTCAACACCATTTTCTCTAAATGCCTCGTCCCAAGCATCTGGCTTAAATCTTTCGAACCAGTGATCAAATCTGGCTCCTTTTTTCCATGCACCAATAATTACATCTAAAAGTTTATTGTTTCCCCGGGCAAAAGTGCCCTCTAAGACTGACATCCTAACATTATGTGCTTTTAAGTTCCCTCGCAAATTTTTCATTAAAATGTCTTTCTTTGCATTTAAAGAAACAATATCTTCCATCTTTTCCCACTGAAAGCCTGTATGAGCCTTTGGGACAAAAGGAGATATTGTAATATTATATTGAATTCTGGGTGTAAGCTTAGTTAGTTGTTTTACAAGAATGATTATTGCCTCAATGTCTTCCTTGGTTTCGCCGGGCAAACCAATCATAAAGTACAGTTTAACAAGTTTCCACCCCATTTTATCAACTGCCCGCATTGTATTGTATATGTCGTTATCGCTTATCCCCTTAGCTATGGAGCTTCTTAGTTTTTGCGATCCTGCTTCTATAGCAAATGTAAGATTTGCCCTTTGCGGATAAATAAGACATGGGAGCAATTTTATAGATCTATTATCACATCTTAAAGAAGGTAGGCTTAATGAAACCTTTTTATTAATACAATATCGATTGATATTTTCTATTAAACTATCAATTTTTGAATAACTACTTACTGATAAACTACCTAATGATATTTCGTCATACCCAGTATTTTTTATCCCATCATTCACATATTCAAATATCTGATCAGGAGTTCTTTCTCTGTATGGACCATAAATACTGGATGCTTGGCAAAAACGGCAATTATGGACACAACCTCTGCTTATTTCTACATTATAGCGTGAGTGTACTGTTTGAATAAAAGGAACTATAGGATTGATAGGATAAAAAGATTTTTTTATATCAACCGTTCTTTTTACTATTTCAAGATTTCTTTGGTCTTTGTGAATTACCGGAATATAAATTCCCTGAATTTTTGATAAAGCAAGCAACAACTCATTTTTACTGGTTTCTTTTTGCAATGGTTTTTCTTTATATGCTTTTATTTCGCGTAATATTTCTTTTATTACGTCTTCACCATCACCTATAACAAACAAATCAAACAAATCGGAAACCGGTCCAGGATTAAATGATACCGGGCCGCCGGCAATAATTAAAGGCCATTGCGTACCTGTTCTGTCTTTTGATTTAATAGGAATTCCTGCTAAATCAAGCATAGTTAGTATATTCGTAAAACATAACTCATACTGAAGAGTAAATCCTATAAAATCAAATTCCTTTAACGGCTTTTTTGACTCTAGTGAAAACAACTTAATGTTTTCTTTTCTGAGTATTTCTTCTAAATCAATATCCGGACAGTAACAACGCTCTGTTGATGAATAATCTATTGAATTTATTATATGATAGAGTATTTCTAATCCCAAATTAGAAGCACCTAATTCATAAAGATCCGGAAAACATAAACAAGCTTTTACTTTAGCATGAGCTTTATGAATTGAATTAAATTCAGAATTAGTATATCTGGCAGGTTTTTTTACAGAACTAAATATTTCATTCATTTTGTTAGTACATAAATCTGCGTATATGTATTGAAAAGAGAATCCCTATAGCCATAAATGATGAGACCAGGCAAGAGCCACCATATGAGATGAATAATAAAGGCAACCCTGTAATAGGCATAAGTCCAACTACCATGCCTATGTTTATAATACCGTAGAATGCGACCATGGTTGCAAGCCCGGCACTTACAATAGAACCATACTTATCCCTGCTTTGATAAGACACGTTTACGATTCGCCATATTAATAGAAGATATAGGATTATAACCAAAAATGAAAACACAAAACCTAATTCTTCTGAAAGAAGCGAAAAAATAAAATCTGTGTGTTGTGCCGGTACAAAACCTAATTGAGCCTGAGTACCTGAAAATAGACCTTTTCCAAATGTTTTTCCGCTACCAACTGCTATTTTGGACTGTATAATATTGTATCCGGCTCCGAGTTTATCCACTTCTGGATTTATAAAGACTACCAACCTTTTTCTCTGATATTCTTTTATGCTCTTTCCTACTAAATAAGAAGATGATACTCCTCCTAAAATAATAAGAAATACACACACGAAATAAAATATAGGTATTTGGATTTTCCATTTATAAAGAAACCACCATAAAAAAAATACCAATAAACCAATGATTAGTAAAAAAACAAAAAATTCCCATTTATAAGCAAGAATTTTCATGATTACTGATGTTTTTGCCAAATAGGGAGTAAGAAGTGTTTTTAGTAATGGAGGGCTTATAGTTACAATTCCAAAAAGAATGAAAGATAAAATATGAAGTACTCTTGCTCCTGAAAAATACAACATTGCCAAAAATACAGGGAAATAAACTAGACACGAAGAAAAATCCGGCTGTAAAAGAATAAGTATTATATTACCAAAAAGCATCATTGTTGGTATAAATAGTTTTCTTAGCATTCCCAGATCTCTGGAATTTTTATCAAGATAACCTGCAAGAGACACAATAAAAAGAAGCTTAGTTATTTCTGAAGGTTGAAAAGCAAAATACTTGAAATCTATCCATGCTTTTTGGCCTTTAAATACTGTGCCAAATATAAGTACCAAAAACAAAAGAAATATTGATATATAATATATATACTGGTAATAGATTTTATATATACGATAATCTATAATTGTAAATAAAATCATTAATACTAGACCAAAAACAAGAGCGACAGTTTGTTTGCGAACATAAAACCAAGGATCTCCTGTTCTAAGTGTTGCTGAAAATATTAAAATAATTCCTAGAACAGATAAAAAAATGACACCTAACAGGATTATCCAATCAATATTTTTAAAATTCTTAATAAATGCATTGTTATTTCTCATATTAATTCTTAATTTCTTCTTTCTTTATTTCTTGTAGTATTGTATTGTTTACTTGTGTTTTTTCTTTCATTTTTTGAAATATTCTTCCTGCAATAGGTGCCGCTATAGAACCGCCTTTCCCTCCGTGTTCTACCAAAACAGCAACTGCTAACTTTGGTTTTTCTGTAATTCCAAATGCTGCAAACCATGCATGTGTCTGACCCCTAGGATTTTCCGCTGTACCGGTCTTACCTGCCAAAGATATTCCTTTAACATAAGCACCATGCCCAGTACCATTATCAACAACTTCTTTTAAAGCTTTTGTTATATCTTCCCACACATCATTCCTTAGTTCAACATTAGATATTTTTTCAATATTGTGTTGATATATCACATTCCCTTCGTTTGAAAATATTTTTTCTACAAGATAAGGTTTCCATATTCTGCCTTTGTTTGCAACAGTTGCAAACAAACTAGCTATTTGAAGAGGAGTTACATCCAAATATCCCTGACCGATAGATATATTTACCGTATCACCCAAAGACCATTGATCTTTTAATCTCTTCTTTCTCCACTCTTTTGTTGGAATTAGCCCGGTTTTCTCTGAAGGTAAATCTATACCTAGTCTTTCGCCTAGATGAAACATTTTACAATAATTCGAAATATCATCAACACCTGTTTTTAAGCCTATATTGTAAAAATATACATCACATGAATTCTTAACTCCTGAAAAAAAATCCATTTTCTTATGGCCTTTCTTTTCCCAACAACCAAATGTTTTTCTACCCAAAGTGAAATACCCGGGACAATAATATTCGTCTTCTTTCTTTATTTTATTTTCATTTAAAGCAGCTGCTGATGTCACTATTTTGAAAACAGAACCAGGGGCATATTCTCCTTGTATTGCTCTGTTAAACATAGGAAGTGTTTTATCTGTCAAATATTTAAGTCTTTCAGGCGAATTATCAATAAAATGATTCGGATTAAATCCAGGTTGTGATACTAATATTCTTATTGCGCCGTTAGATGGGTCAATTCCAACTACTGCTCCCGGACATCCAGTTTTTTTTAATGCTTCTTCTGCTACTTTCTGCAATTCTATATCTATAGTGAGCTGAAGATTATTCCCTGGTTCAGGTTCTATTCTGTCAGATATACTTAACTGCCTACCTATTACATCTGATTCTATCACCCAACCCCCATCAGTTCCACGCAAGTATTCATCGTATTTTTTTTCAATACCATTTTTTCCTATTAAATCTCCTTGTTTATATCCATAATCAACCATATTATCTAGTTCTGACGGGCTTATCTCGCTTATATACCCAAGCATATTGCTAAACATTTCATTATAAGGATAGTACCTGCGCATTTCTGTTACTACGGATATATCTTTTAGTTTATTTTTTTGTTCAAGTATTCTGAACATTATATTTCTTTCGACGTTTTGCTCTAAGCAAACAACCTTATATGCATTAAAACCTTCAATAATTTTGTTTTTTGCATTAGGAAGTATTGCTTCAATTGTTTCTATTGTTTCGACTTTCAAATATTCTGATTTTTTTCTTGAGAATGGATAAAACAAGACAAGAGTTACGGGTTTGTTTTGGCACAAACTAATGTTATTACAGTCATAGATTATGCCACGAGGTGCTCTTTCAAGGAATAGCTGTGTGCTGTTTTGTTCTGATATTCTGTAATAATATGTTCCCTTTATCAACTGAAAATAAAAAAATCTCAAAATTATCAGAACATAAATTGCAATGATTATAATTAGTGTTCTGTTTAATTTAGATTGAAATCTTTCTTGTATTAAATTCGACTCGCCTTCCCAGACCATTTTTCCAACTTTTTATTCCATTTATTCATTATTTCAAACAAAAAAGGTGTTAATAAACTACTATATATAGCATTAGCCAAAATAAAAGTAAACTTTATTTCAAATTTTCCATATAATAATATTCCATAAATAATTTTTGTTGATAACATATAAAAAACGATTGATAAAAAAACAACTATTACTTGAACCCTAATCATTGACTCATCCAGCTTGTTACTCAATCTTCCCATAAAAAATCCCAGAATGGTAAAAATCATAGTTTTCAAACCAAATATATGGATGGTAAATATATCCATAAATAATCCGGCAAAAAAGCCCAGCATTTCACCTAATATATTTCCGTTTTTCAAAGAGAAATATATTAATCCTACTAAAACAAATTCAGGAATCAATCCCAAAAAAGGCAAATACATAGACACAAATATTTGAATTATTAAAAAAAATATTAAAGTGATTAGGGCAAAAAAATAGTAAATCATTTTTTTATTAAGTATATAATATTTATTTTATTCCAACTAATCAATGGTTTTACCAATACTTTTTTATAATATACATTATCTTGTTTTGGAATACTTGTTACCAGACCTATCGGTAGCCCTTCAGGAAAAACTTCTCCTATGCCACTTGAAATCACCTTATCTCCTATCTTGACATCAGAATCTGGCATTAAATAATTAAAAATCAACTCAGCGCTTTCTTGTCCTTTAACAAGACCTGTTTCTTGTGAACGATATGTTTTTACTGGCACATATGATATAGGATCTGTTAATAATAATATTTTTGAAGTATTTTTTCTTACTTCTGCTACGCGTCCAATAAGATTCATTTTTTCATTTTCAAATATCACAACAGACATATCAGTCTGTATACCACTGTTTCTACCTTTATTAATAATAATATCCTTATACCAATCTGAAGGGTCTCTTGAAATAACCCTGGCTGTCAACAAACTATATTTTGACTTATTTGCTAACCCCATGGCATTTGTTATTGAATCATTTTCTTTAAGCAAACACTCATATTGTGATTTAATAAGACAAAGATTATTTATTTCCTGTTTTAAAAACTGGTTTTCTTGATGTATTTTTACAAAAGAAATGAAATTTTCGGAGAGATATTTATTTCTGTCAATTATTCTTAAAGCTAATTCAGGGTTTGGCGCAAGTAGATATTGTGCAAATATTTTTAATGATTCTACTTTTTCCGTAAGATCTAATGATATTATTAGCAGGCTAATACCGATAAGGAATACGAATACGATGGAGGACTTTTGTTTCACTGGATTAAAATTTTCTGTACTCTCTTTAAGCTATCTAATTCTTCTAAATATTTTCCTGTACCATAAACAACACAAGTTAAGGGGTCTTTTGCAGTCCTAACCGGCAATTCTGTTTCTTTTGAAAGCATTTCTGCCATACCTCTAAGTAATGCACCCCCACCTGAAAGCACAATACCCCTATCTACTAAATCAGCTGATAATTCAGCCGGTGTTTCTTCTAAAGTAGCCTTTACTAATTCTACAATTGTTCTCGTAGGTTCCGAAAGCGCCTGTCTTATTTCTTCAGAAGTCACTTTTATAGTTCTTGGCAATCCTGCAACCTGATCTCTTCCTTTAACTTCTAATGTCAATTCTTCTTCTATTGGAAACACAGATCCAATTTTGATTTTTACTTCTTCAGCAGTATTCTCACCAATAAGAAGATTGTATTTTTTTCTGAAATGTGAAACTATGGCTTCATCCATTTCATCACCTGCTACACCTACAGATTTTGCTATAACCATTCCACCCAAAGACAAAACTGCAATTTCTGTTGTTCCTCCACCAATATCAACAATCATATTCCCTTGAGGTTCATGAATTGGAATTTCTGCACCAATTGCCGCAGCCAAAGGTTCTTCAATTAAAAACACTTCTCTTGCTCCTGCTTGAATAGCAGATTCTCTCACAGCTCTTCTTTCTACTTCTGTTATTCCCGATGGCACTCCTATTACTATTCGTGGATGTAATAAGCTTTTTCTGTTATGTACTTTCTTAATAAAATAACGAATCATTGTTTCTGTTACTTCAAAATCTGCAATTACTCCGTTTCTTAAAGGACGCACTGCCACAATGTTTGCTGGTGTTTTACCTAGCATCCGTTTTGCTTCAGCACCTATTGCTACTATAGATTTTGTATTTTTTTCTATTGCAACTACGGAAGGTTCTCTTAATAGTATGCCTTGGCCTTTTACGTAAACTAATATACTTGACGTACCAAGATCAATACCCATGTCATTTGAGAATAGACCAAAAAGAAAGTTGAACATGTTTTTTATTGAGTTAATTTTACTGCTGCTATCATAGCTCCATCGCCAATCCTTTGGCCAATTTTTATAATTCTAATATAACCGCCATTTTGGGTGGAATATCTTGGAGCTATCACTTCAACAAGTTTCTTAAGAACCGATTTATCCGAAATATCTCTTGCCACATCTCTGTAAGCAGCCGGGGTCTGTTTTTTTGCAGTTGTTATTATTTTCTCTGCAAATCTTCTTAGTAATTTTGCTTTGGGCAATGTTGTCTTAATTTGCTCATGAATTAGTAATGACGTTGTTAAGCTGCGTAGTAATGCTTTTTTTCCTGACGATGTTTTTAACATTTACTTATTCTCCAATAACATTCCTAGTTTTAAATTTTGTTCTGCTAACTTTTCTTTTATTTCATCTATTGATCTTTTTCCCAAATTTCTTAAGTTTACCAATTCTTCTTCCGTTTTTTCTACTAACTCTTTTAATATTTTTATTTGTGAAGATTTCAAGCAATTTATTGGTCTTGAAGACAACCCCAATATTTCTACTGGCTGATTCAGCAATTCTTCAAGCTTCTCTTTTTGTATAAATTCAACATTTGATACTGGTTTTTCATTTTCTTCACGTGCATCAGGTTTCAAGAATATATTCAAACTGTCTCTTAATATTTTCGCTGAATATGCCAAAACATCTGCAGGCAGAATGCTTCCATCGGTCCATATTTCAATTATAAGTTTATCATAATCAGTCCTATGAGCAACTCTTGCATTTTCTACTTCGTAATTAACTTTTACTACTGGTGAAAATAACGAATCCATTGGAATTACGTCTATTGCATGCGAAGTCTTTTTGTTTTGTTCTGCAAAGAAATAGCCTCTACCACGGCCTATTTCCAATTCAATATCAAGAGAACCACCGGCTTCCATGGTCGCTATTTCCTGATCAGGATTTATAACTTCAATATTAGGATTATGCTCGATATCTTTAGCCGTAACGTTTTTCTCACCTTTCATTGAAAGAGTTAACACTTCCGGACCATTTGAATACATTTTGAATCTTATCTTTTTTAAATTTAAAAGAATCTGCATCACATCTTCTTTTACGTTTTTTATAGAGTCGTATTCATGTCTTACAACAAAATTACTCGTACCCTTAATCTTACAACTAGTTATTGCTGCACCTTCAATACTTGAAAGAAGAATTCTTCTGAGAGAATTTCCAATTGTATGTCCATAGCCAGATTCAAATGGTTCCGCAATGAATTTTCCATATTTGCTGTCTTGTTTTTCTGTTAATAATTCCTGAGAAAGTAAAATATCAGCCATCTTGTTTCCTCCATTTTTGTTATAATTATCTTGAATACAATTCTACGATCAATCTTTCGTCAACTGGATAGGACATTTCTTCTCTGGTTGGCATCGACACTACTTCGCCAGAAAAACTATCTTTGTTTACTACTAACCAGCTAGGTATACGAGTGTAATTATCCAACCATCTCTTAATTGAAATATTAACTTTTATTTTTTCATTTATGATAATTTTATCTCCTGCCTTAACCCTATATGCAGGGACTTTCAAGTTCCTGTTATTAACCTTTACATTTCCATGAGATATCATTTGTCTTGCAGCTATTATAGATTGTGCAAAACCCATTCTTTTTACTACGTTGTCAAGGCGCGTTTCAAGTAATAAAAGTAAATTTTCTCCAGAGGATCCTGGCATTTTTTTTGCTTGTTTATATAAATTATGGAACTGTTTTTCATTAATAAATGCTGCAAATCTAGCCTTTTGCTTTTCTGTTAAACGTGTGCCATATTCACTTTTCTTTTTGACAAAACGTGTATCCTTCTTTTTTTTGTCTAATGGACACTTAGTGCTACATCTTTCACCTTTTAAAAATAATTTATTACTTACTTTTTTACATTGTCTGCAAACTGAACCTAAATAACGACCCATATTTACCTCTCTTAATTATTAATAGTTATCAATTTTTAAACTCTTCTTGGTTTTGGTGGGCGACATCCATTATGTGGAATTGGAGTTACGTCTTTTATTGCCGTTATTGACAATCCTGCACCCTGCAAAGCTCTTATTGCCACTTCTCTACCGGGCCCAGGCCCTTTAACAAAAACTGATGCCTGCTTGGCTCCCATTTCAACTGCTTTTTTTGCTGCATTTGCAGCAGCTATCTGTGCTGCGTAAGGAGTTCCTTTTTTTGTTCCTTTGAATCCACTAGAACCCGCGGTTTCCCATATTATTGTATTGCCTTTTTCATCGGTAATCGTAACTATTGTGTTATTAAAAGATGAACTGATGTAAACCCTGCAAAATATTCCTATTGTTTTCTTTTTTGATCCAGTTTTTGTCACCATAGATATTATTTAGACTGAGCTTGCGCTGCCGGTTTTGCTTTTGCTTGCACAATTCTTGCACTACCGACCGTCTTTCTTTTACCTCTCCTTGTTCTTGCATTTGTACGCGTTCTTTGACCGCGACATGGTAGATTTCTTCTGTGTCTTGAACCTCTATATGCACCGATATCCATTAATCTTTTTATGTTAGAAGATATTTCCCTTCTTAAATCTCCTTCAACTTTAAAATTAGTAGAAATTTCTGAGTTCAATTTACCGATTTCTTCTTCTGTAAGACTTTTTACTTTAGTGCTTGGTTCAATCTGAACTGCAATTAAAACTCTTTGAGACATTACTTTACCTATCCCGTATATATAAGTAAGTGCAATGTCTACTCTTTTTTCATTTGGTAAATCTACTCCAGCAATACGTGCCATATCATGTCTCCTAAATTATTGAAAACAATTTATACTATGATTATTCAGTTATTAACCCTGTCTTTGTTTATGACGAGGATCAGAACATATCACTCTTACTATTCTTTTTCGTTTAATAATCTTACATTTCTGACATATTTTTTTTACTGATGATCTTACTTTCATTTTTTTCTGTACACTATCCTTCCTCTGTTTAAATCATATGGTGATAACTCTACTGTCACTTTATCGCCTGGCAGAATTTTTATATAATGCATTCTCATTTTTCCACATAAATGTGCTAGAATCTGGTGTCCAGATTCAATTTTTACTTTAAACATTGCGTTTGGCAGAGTTTCAAAAACCTCACCTTCTACCATTAACTTTTCTTCTTTACTCATTTTTTCTGTCTTTCAAAACTTATTTGTTATTTTAGTTAGCATCTCACAACCATTCTCAGTAATTGCTAACATATGTTCAAAATGCGCACAACATTTTTTGTCTTTGGTTACAACCGTCCAACCATCTTCGAGTATATTTACTTCCCAACTTCCAATTGTTACCATAGGTTCAACAGCAAACACCATTCCTGGCATCAAATTTGGACCAGTCGAATGTTTTCCAAAATTTGGAATTTCTGGTTTTTCATGCAAATTTCTTCCAATTCCATGACCAACAAAATCCCTGATTACGGAATATCCATATGACTCTACATGTTCTTGTACACTTGCTGAAATATCACCTAGTTTACAATATTTGTTTGCGTATTTTTTTATGTTCTCGAAACTGTCGTAAGTTACCTGTAAAAGATCTTTATTTTCTTTTATTGTGTTGCCTAATGATACTGTTTGAGCTACATCGCCATAAAATCCTTTATGCTTTATTCCTACATCAATTTTTACAATATCATTATCCTTTACTATCTTGTTTCTACTTGGTATTCCATGAACTAATTCTTCATTTATTGATACGCAAATACTTCCAGGATATCCTAGATAACCTTTAAAAGCTGGCTGAACGTTATTTTTTTTAAATAGTTTATCTGCAATTTCTTCTATGTGCTTTGTTGTAATACCTGGTTTAATATTTGAAACTATTTCTGAAAGTATTTCACTAACTATGTCCCCAGTTTCCTTTAGTATTAGAATTTCAGGCTTAGTTTTTAATTCAATCAATTATTTCTCTATTTTTTTAAATAATTTTTTACTTTCTCAAATATATTCTTTACAGTATCTTTCGCATTTATAGTTATCATTTTTTTTTGTTTATTATAATATTTAATAAGTGGATACGTGTCTTTTTTATATATTTTAAGTCTTTTATTTACTGTTATAGGAGTGTCATCTAATCTTTGTATTAATTTCGTTTCACAGATATCACATTTTTTATCTTTTTTGGGTGGTCTTGTTATTATGTTGTAATTTTCATTACATTTCGCACACATCCATCTTGCTGTTAATCTCTTATAACTTTCTTTCGGTTCCAAATTAAAATAAACAACTTTGGCAATTTTGATTCCAATTTTATCTATTATTTTTGCCTGAGCAAGATTTCTTGGAAAACCATCTGAAATAAAACCTTTTTTTGTGTCTTTTTTTTCTAATCTTTCTTTAACTAGCTCAACAACTATATTATCAGGAACAAGCAATCCTTTATTTATAAACTGTGTTATTTTCCTTGATGATTTAGAGTCTTTTTTTAAAATTTCCCTGAATATGTCACCTGTTGAAATATGAGGAACCTTTAGTAATTCCTTAATTAATTTTGCTTGAGTACCTTTTCCTGACCCTGGTGCACCTAATAGTATAATGTTCATTTTTCTACTTTATATTAAACCATCTTCCTTTTATTCTTCCATTCTTCATGAATCCTTCATAATGGCGCATTATCATTTGAGATTCGATCTGACCTATAGTATCGAGAGAAACACCTACGACAATTAAAAGAGCTGTCCCTCCAAAGAAAAACGGTGCATTAAACATTGATCTTAGAAGATCCGGCATTATTGCAATTGCTACAACAAATAGTGCCCCCCCGAGGGTAATTCTTTCAATAATTTTCTGTATGTGTTTTGCTGTTGCTTCACCAGGTCTTATACCAGGAATGAATCCACCCCATTTTTTCATGTTTTCTGCCATATCATTTGGGTTTATAATAATTGAATTGTAAAAATAACAAAAGAAAACAATTAACAACGCATATATCAATTCATATAGCCATGAACCTCTTTGCCAGAAACTCATAATATTTTGAGCTAACGGATAATTTTGTAGAAACTGCATTAAAGTTAATGGTGCAGATAATACAGATATTGCAAATATTACTGCTATAACTCCAGCCTGATCTACTTTTAATGGTAAAAATGTGCTTGCCCCTCCAACCATCTTTCTCCCAACAATTCTTTTTGCATATTGCACTGGAATTTTGCGTTGGGCAGTTTCTACCCATATTACTACTCCAGTAACCAATAAAACCAAAAATAATAACAAAACACTTGTAATTAGACTGATTTCCTGCATTCTAAATAAATTATAAAAATCCTTTATGGCCCCAGGCAATCTATCGACAATTCCTGCAAAAATCATCAATGAAATACCGTTACCTATGCCAAACTGTGTTATTTGTTCTCCAAGCCACATAACCAGCATTGTTCCTGTTACCAATGTTATAACCGTTAGTATATAGAATCCCATTGTAGGGTTTTCAACTATGGTCATATTGCCTGGAACCGGCATTTTAGATATTGCAATCGTCAAACCAAATCCTTGAACAATAGAAAGTACTACTGTTGCATATCTTGTAATCTGGGAGATTTTTTTTCTTCCTGATTCACCTTCTTTTGCTAACCTATCAATAAAAGGAATGACATGCATTCCCTGTAGTAAAGACATTATAATTGAAGCATTGATATAAGGCATTATTCCAAGCGAAAATACCGAAAGTTTACTCATTGCCCCACCTGAAAACATATCCATAAACCCAAGCAAAGAGTTCTTGTGTGCATCAAATAATGCTTTCAGTGCTTCAGGATTTACTCCTGAAATTGGAACAGCAGCCCCTAGTCGGTAAGCTGCTATTATACCCAAAGTAAATAGTATTTTTCGTTTTAATTCTGGTACTTTAAAAATATCCGTGAAAGTTCTTAACATTTATATGGTGCTCTTTTATTACCTTAGTTCTTCTGCTGTTCCACCTGCTTCTGTAATTTTCTTTGTTGCGCTTTTTGAAAATTTATGAGCTTTAACTTTAAGATTCTTTTTTATTTCTCCATCACCCAATATTTTGAGTAATAAATCTTTTCTGTTTATAATACCTTTTTTTACTAGTATTTCCGGGTTTATTTCTTCTCCTGAATTAAATCTATTTTCTAGCTGAGATACATTTACGCAGTTATAATCAACTCTAAAATCACTGTTTGTGAAACCTCTTTTTGGGATTCTTCTTAATAATGGTATCTGACCACCTTCGAACCAAGGTGATTTTGTACCTCCTGAACGTGATCTTTGCCCCTTCATACCTTTTGTACAACTAGCGCCATGTCCACTTGCTCTTCCACATCCTAATCTTTTACTTTTATGTCTTGAACCTTTCGCAGGTCTCATATTGTTTAATTTCATATTTTTTTCAGCAATTTCTTAATCTGATCCTCCGTCCTCAAATGTATCAATGCATCATAAGTTGCTTTTGCAACATTTAGTGGGTTTGTAGAGCCTAAACATTTTGTAAGAATATTTTTTATTCCTACTGCTTCAAGTACTGCCCTTACGCTTCCGCCCGATATAACTCCTGTACCTACTGATGCCGGCTTCAGCATAACTCTTGATGCTCCACATCTACCGATTATTTGATGTGGGACAGTACCATTTAAGATGGACACCTTCGTAAGATATTTTTTTGCACTGTTTGTGGCTTTTTTAATTGCATCCCTAACTTCTTTAGCCTTTCCGAATCCCAAAGAAACACTTCCATTTTTATCGCCTACTACAACAACCGCATTAAAAGAGAATCTTTTTCCACCTTTTACTACCTTGGAAACTCTTCCAACAGTTATTACTGTTTCCACCAATGATCCGGATTCTGATTTTGTTAATGTTTTTATCTCTTCTGTCATATTTACCTTTCTTTATTCTAGAACTGTAATCCCGCAGTTCTTGCTGATTCAGCTAATGCTTTTATCCTGCCGTGATATTTTCTAGAACCCCTGTCAAAAACAGCTGATTTAATATTTTTTGCTATTAGTTTTGCCGCAATTAATTCTCCGACTTTTTTAGCTTGCTCAATTTTATTCAACTCATCAATTTTACCTTTCAATTCTTCTGATAATGTACAAGCCGAGGCAATTGTTTTTTCACTTATATCGTCAACGGCTTGAACATATATATGTCCTAAGCTTCTGTATACACTTAACCTTGGTTTTTCTTGTGTACCTGTAATTTTTTTTCTTACTCTGATTTTTCTAATTTCAACACTAGTTAATCTAATTTTTGACATAATTTTTAAAGCCTACTTTTTGGCTCCTCCCGCTCCACCGCCACCAACTCCTACTGCTGATTTTCCAGCTTTTTTAATTACTCGTTCTCCAACATATCTTATACCTGTTCCTTTGTAAGGCTCGGGCGGCTTAATTCTTCGTATTTGTGCAGCAGTTTCTCCTACTAATTGCTTATCTATGCCTTGAACGTTTACAATTATTCCTTTTGAATCTACGGTAATCTTTATACCTTCAGGGATTTTAAATTTAACAAGATGCGTAAATCCCAACTTCAAAACCAGCTCAGATCCCTGTACTTGACCTGAAAATCCTATACCTCTGATCTCCAAATCTTTTACAAAACCTTTAGTGACTCCATTTATTGCATTTCTTAGTAAAGACCATACTAATCCCTGGCACATCCTATCTACTCTCAGGTCGGAAGGCCTTTCTACATATACTTTGTTATCTTCGATTTTTATGACATTACTTGTACTGACTTTTTGAAACATTTTACCTAATGGACCAACAACCTCGAAACCATTTTCTTTGATTTCCACTTTTACTTTTTCTGGAATATTTACTGGCTTTTTTGCTAATCTACTCATTTTATTGACTCCAATTTCTTTACCATACTTTACAAATAATTTCTCCACCTAAATGTTTTTTCTTTGCATCTTTATCTGTCATCAAACCCTTCGATGTTGAAACGATACAAATTCCAAGTCTGTTGTAGACTTTTGGTAAATCATCCCATGTACGGTAAATTCTAAGTCCTGGTTTTGAGATTCTTTTTATTTCCGTAATTGTTCTTTCCCTGTTTTGTCCATACTCAAAATAAATCCTTAACAATCCCTGCTTATAATTTTCGATTTTTTTATATGAAGCAACATACCCTTCTTCTTTTAATATCTTACATATTTCTTCCTTGATTTTTGATGAAGGTGTATCTATTTTTTCCAAATATTTTTCTTGTGCATTATTAATCATTGCTATCATATCTGCTATTAAGTCCATCGACATTTATTTTACCTCACCAACTAGATTTTGTTATTCCTGGAATCTCGCCTTTATGGGCAAGATTTCTAAAACATATTCTGCATACACCAAAATCACTCATAAATCCTCTTGGTCTTCCGCATAATCTGCAAATATTTCGAAGTCTTGTAGTGTATTTTTGTGATTTACTTCTCATCTTTACCATTGAAGATATTGTAGCCATTTTTATTAATCCTTTTTATCCGACTTTCTAAAAGGCATTCCAAACAATGTTAACAATTCTTTTGATTCGTCATCTTTTTTTGCAGTTGTTACAAATGTTATATTCATGCCTCTTGCCTTGTCAGATTTATCAATTTCTATTTCTGGAAATATGTATTGTTCTTTTAATCCCAAATTATAGTTTCCATTTCCATCAAAACCTTTGTTTTCTAGACCTCTAAAATCTCTTATTCTTGGTATAGAACATGAAATAAACCTATCAAGAAATTCATACATTTTATCATTTCTTAACGTCACCTTAATTCCAATAGGCATACCTTTACGAATTTTAAAATTAGAAATTGACTTTTTTGCTCTTTTTATCTGTGGTTTTTGACCTACTATTTTTCCTAGCTCTAAACCTGCAACATCAACAATCTTTACGTTCTCTCTTGCTTCTGATAATCCGATGTTAATGACTACCTTCTCAATTTTCGGAACTTGCAGCTTATTTTTTAAGCCTTTTTTTGTCATTACTTCCGCAATTATTCTTTCTTCGTAATCTTTTTTTAACCTTGGAATATACTTTTTTTCATTCATCTTATTTCCCTTTAAACAATCATTTCACCGCATTTTCTGCATATTCTTACTTTTTTTTCATCTGAAAGAAAATCTCTTTTGGGTCTTGTAGGCTGATCACATTTGGGGCATATTAACATTAAATTTGAAATTGGAATAGGCATTTCAATTTCTCTTGTTCCACCAGGATCTGTTTGAGTTGGTTTCACATGTTTCTTTACAACGTTTAGTTTTGCTACTACTGCTGTGTTTTTATCTGGGATAATATTTAATATTTCCCCTCTTTTTTTCTTGTTTTTTCCTGTAATAACAACTACTTTATCTTTTTTCTTTAAATTGAACATTTTATTATCCTTATACTACCTCTGGTGCAAGTGAAATTATTTTTAAAAAATTCTTTTCTCTTAATTCTCTGGCTACCGGCCCAAATATTCTCGTACCTCTTGGTTCGTTATATTCATTTAATATAACACATGCATTATCGTCAAATCTTATATATGAACCATCCTTTCTTCTATGTTCTTTTGCTGCCCTTGCTATTACTGCCTTTACTACAGTTCCTTTTTTAACTGTTGCAGTTGATAATGCAACTTTTATTGAGCCTACTATTATATCCCCAATAAATCCGTAACGTCTACCTGTACCACCAAGTATCCTAATACAGCCTAATTTTTTTGCACCTGTATTATCCATTACATTTAAAATTGATCTTTCTTGTATCATTTTACTATTACCTCACTTTTTGTTCTGATAATCTTAACTAAACTCCACCGCTTCATTTTTGAAAGCGGTTTTGTTTCTACTATTTTAACAATGTCACCTATTTTTGATTGATTATTTTCGTCATGAGCATACAATTTTTTAGTTCTTCGTAAAACTTTCTGGTACTTTGAATGTCTTACTGTCTGCTCCAAGCCGATTACTCTTGATTTATTCATTTTGTCGGACAAAACTATTCCAATGCATGTTTTTCTATTATCTAGTTTACTCATTTTTTCCTTTCCATTATATCTTTTTATTAAATTTTTGCTTTATCACCGTCTTTATTCTAGCAATGTCTTTTCTCAATTCTCTGATTTCCAAAGGATTTTTTAATGGAGCATTTTTATGCTGAAGCATTTTTGTAAACAATTTTTTTTGGATTTGTTCGTATTGAACCATTATTTCGTTTAATGTTTGATCTTTCATTTCTTTAAATTGTTTTGTTTTCATTTTAGTAGTCTACTCTTTCAACTAATTTTGTTTTCAAAGATAATTTCTGAGAAGCTAATCTCATACACTCTTTTGCGTCTAGCGTATTTACACCTTCTAGCTCAAATAGAATCCTTCCAGGTCTGACAACTGCAACCCAATGATCTGGGTCCCCTTTACCTTTTCCCATGCGCGTTTCTGCCGGTTTTTTTGTAACAGGTTTGTCCGGAAATATACGAATCCATATTTTTCCACCTTGCTTAAGAGACCTAGCCAAAGATAACCTTATTGCTTCAATTTGCTTTGCTGTTATCCAACCGCCTTCTAAAACCTTTAACCCATATTTACCAAATGCTATCGTTGAACCTTTTGTTGAAATTCCTCTTATAACTCCCCTTTGTGTTTTTCTGTATTTTACTCTTGATGGCATCAACATAATCATTACTCCAAAATTTATTCTTCGACTTTTGCTTCTTCCGTAGTAACAAATTCTTCAAAAACTGATTTTCTATTATCAACCATGCCTTCCATTTTTTCCTTTTCAACCAATTGTACTTCTTTTTCCTTTATTAGATCTTTATCAGTTTTTCTGTAAAGTTCTTTTTTAAATATCCAAACCTTCACTCCAATTTTACCCTTTTTTATCATTGCTTCTGAAAACCCATAATCAATATCTGCTCTAAAAGTATGTAAAGGTATCCTTCCCTCTCTTAACCATTCAGATCTTGCGATTTCTGCCCCACCTAAACGACCACCGACCATTACTTTTATTCCCAAAGCTTTTGAAGACATTGTTTTTTCCATTGCTTTTTTCATTGCTCTTCTATAATTAATATTTTTTTCTAATTGTAATGCAACTGCTTCCGATACAAGTTGTGCATCTAACGAAGGTTCTTTAATTTCCATAACATTAATAAATGTTTTTTTGCTTGTAAGCTGTTCAACCTCTTGTCTTAATGTTTCTATTTCCTGTCCTTTTCTCCCTATTACTATTCCTGGCCTAGCTGTATATATACTGAGCCTTAAATACTTACCTACTCTTTCAATTACAATTTTTGAGATTCCAGCCATTCTTAATTTATATTTAAGATGTTGCCTTATCTTAAAATCTTCTTCAATTAATTGTGGTTGTTCTCTTAAATTGAACCACTTTGATGTCCAATCTTCAATGTATCCCAATCTATTTGCTTTTGGGGAAACTTTCTGTCCCATTTTATTATTTTATACTCCTCTACTTTTTATTATCACTTACAATTATAGTAAGATGACATGTTTTATGCTTATATTGAACTGCTCTGCCGAAAGCTCTCGAACGCCAGCGTTTTAATGAAGGCCCCTGATTTACATAGCATTCTTTCACTATAATCCCTTCATAATTTTTCAATTTTCCGGCATTTGCTATAGCACTTTTGAGCGTTTTTTCAATAATAACTTTTGCTGACTTTGGGGTAAACTGTAAAATATTAAACGCCTGTTTAACAGACTTGTTTCTTATTAAAGTTAATACCTGACCAACTTTTGATGGCGAATTTCTAACAAATTTTGCTTTTGCTATGGCTTCCATATAATGTCCTTTATTTTCTTAATTTCTATGTTAATTCCGCAGCTTCTTTCGTATGTGCTTCTCCGTGAGATCTAAAGAATCTCGTAGGGGAAAATTCGCCAAGTCTGTGACCAACCATCTGTTCTGAAATATATACGGGAACAAACTTTCTACCATTATGAACACCTACTGTGTGCCCTACGAATTCTGGCAATACTACACAAGCTCTTGCCCATGTTCGTACCATCTTTTTTTCGCCTGACTGATTTAATTGTTGTATTTTTTTGTATAGCTTTGGGTCAACAAAAGGACCCTTTTTGGATGATCTGCTCATTTTTATTCTTTACTCCTCTTTTTTACAATTACCCAATTCCAATTCTTTCTCTTTTTTGTCTTGAAACCTTTCGAAGGAACATTACTATAAGAACGTGGTTGGTTATTGCCCTTAGATTTACCGCGGCCACCGCCATGAGGATGATCAACCTGATTCATTGCCGTTCCTCTAACGATAGGTTTTCTGCCAAAATAACTGGTTCTTCCTGCTTTTCCGTACGTAATATTTTCATGATCAATATTACTTAACTGACCTATTGTAGCCATGCATTTAATTAAGAATAGCCTGATTTCTCCTGATGGCATTCTGACCTGTGCGTACTTACCTTCTTTAGCCATAAGTTGTGCCCAAGAACCTGCTGAACGTACCATCTTGCCGCCACATCCAGGCAATAATTCTATATTGTGTATTATTGTTCCAACCGGAATGTTTTCAATTGGTAATGCATTACCTTTTTTAATTTCTGCTTCTGGTCCTGATATCACTGAGTCACCTTGCTTTAATCCTAGTGGCTGCAAAATGTATTTTTTCTCTCCATCATTGTATTGAAGTAACGCTATGCGGGATGACCTGTTTGGATCATATTCTATATCTAATACTTTTGCTGGTATGTTGATTTTATCTCTCTTAAAATCTATGACTCTATAATACCTTTTATGCCCACCACCCCTATGAAGCGTCATTACCCGGCCCGTGTTATTTCTACCTCCGGACTTTTTCAATGGCTCAGTTAAAGACTTTTCAGGTTCGTCTTTTGTTATATCTGAATTATCTATAGTTGTGATAAATCTTCTAACTGGAGTATAGGGCTTATACGTTTTAATTGGCATTGTTGTTTCCTTAATTATTTATTTTCGGCAAGAATTTTTATCTCTTGTCCTGATGCTAATTTAACAATCGCTTTTTTCCAATCCTGTTTATATCCTGAATACTTTCCTACCCTGCGAATCTTGCCTGTAACTATCATGGTATGCACCTTTTCTGCTTTTACATTAAACAATTCTTTCAGTGCATTTTTTATTTGCGTTTTTGTAGCTTTTAGGTCAACCATAAACACGTATTTGTTTTCTGTTTCTTTTAAAATTGTGGTGCGTTCTGTAATAATCGGTTTTTTTATGATGCTATATGGATTCATCTGTTACCTCTAATTAGAATATTTTTCAAAAGCATTTTCGCTGAAAATTATTGTTTTTGCTCTTAAAACACTATAAGCATTTAGTGAATTATTCATTAATAATTCCGCTTTTGGTATGTTCCTTATTGCAAGTTTAAAATTATTGTCAACTTCCTTTATAACAAATAACACGTTTGTTTCAGCTAATTTCAGTTTATTAATTATTTGCTGAACTCTTTTTGTTTTGTTGTCATTTATCTTTAAATCTCTCACTAGAAACAAACTATTATCTTCAATTTTTGATCTTATTGCCATATCTAAAGCTATTCTTAATTTCTTTTTCGGCAAATCTTGCCTGTAACTTCTTGGCCTCGGACCAAAAACAACGCCTCCTTTTCTAAATAAAGGAGACCTATTTGATCCTGCCCTAGCCCTACCTGTATGTTTTTGTTTCCATGGTTTTGCGCCACCACCACTTACTTCACCTCTCGTTTTTGCACAGGCAGTTCCTTGTCTCTGGTTGGCTAAATATGCAATCACAACTTCATGTAGAAGGGCTCTGGAAATCTTAACTTCTGTTAATTTTCCTGATAATGCTTTTTCTTCGATTTTTTCTCCATTAATGTTATAAACTGGAATATTCATGTTTAATCCTATCATAATTATTTTTTCTTCTTGTCCATTTCTTTTGGCGGCTTACCTTTACCCTTTGGTTTTTGAGAAACTGCCTGCATGACTATCTTCTGTCTTTTCTTTCTTGTTGTTTTTTTCAATAATAGTAATTCGTTGTTATTTCCCGGGACAGAACCTTTTACAAGTATTATATTCTTTTCTGGTAATATGCTTACTACATGTAAACGTTGAACTGTTTTCAATGCATCACCCATATGACCAGCCATACGTGTTCCTTTTTTTACTCTTTGAGGTCTCTGTGACCCAATCGCTCCGGGGTGGCGCTGCCTATTTGATTGACCATGTGTTCTTGGTCCACCAGCAAAGTTGTGTCTTTTCATTACACCTGCAAAACCCTTACCTTTGGTAACTCCAGATACGTCTATTATGTCATCTTTTTGAAATATATCTATTTTTATTTCTTGCCCTATCTGCAACCCATCAAGTTTTTCAACTTTGATTTCTTTGATCCATCTATAAGGTTTTACTCCACCTTTTTTAAAAAAACCTGTTAATGGCATGTTAACGTTTTTTTCCTTACACTCTCCATAAGCTATCTGAACAGCATCATAGCCATCTTTTTCTTTTGTTCTGATGCTTACTATAGGACAAGGTCCTGCTTGTATTAAAGTAACAGGTACTACTTCACCGTGTTCATCAAATATTCTTGTCATTCCGCGTTTAATACCTAATATCCCGTTAATCATTCTATTATTTCCTCTGCAATTTTCTTTTTATAATTTAATTTCAATATCAACTCCGGATGGTAATTCCAGCTTCATTAATTCTTCTACGGTTTTAGGAGTTGGTTCAATAATTTCTACTAATCTCTTATGTATTCTTGATTCAAATTGTTCTCTTGACTTTTTATCTACATGTGGTGATCTTAGAACAGTATATTTTTTTATTTGTGTTGGTAAAAGAACCGGGCCTGAAATACTAGCTCCGGTTCTTTTTGCTGTGTCAATTATCTTCGAAATTGAATCATCCAGCATCTTGTGTTCATATGCTCTCAATCTTATTCTAATTTTTTGTGATAAAGGTTGTTGTGTATTCATGTTTTTATTCAATTATCTCCGTTACTACTCCTGCTCCTACAGTATGGCCGCCTTCTCTGATTGCAAACCTTAACTGCTTTTCCATTGCTATCGGAGTTATAAGCTCTACTTCCATATCCACACTGTCTCCCGGCATTACCATCTCAACTCCAGCGGGTAACTTTATTGACCCGGTTACATCGCAGGTCCTTAAATAAAACTGCGGACGGTATCCGTTAAAATACGGTGTATGTCTGCCGCCTTCCTCTTTCTTTAATACGTAAATCTGGCACTTGAACTTCTTATGCGGGGTTATGCTTCCTACCGCTGAGGCTACCTGCCCTCTTTCTACCTGCTCTTTTTCTATTCCTCTTAATAATAACCCTACATTGTCCCCGGCTTCTGCTTCATCAAGTATCTTCCTGAACATTTCTATGCTGGTTATTACGGTCTTCTTGGTGTCCTGAATTCCTACTAATTCTACTGTGTCTCCTATCTTTACTCTGCCTCTTTCTACTCTCCCGGTTGCTACTGTTCCTCTTCCGGTTATTGTAAATACGTCTTCTATGCTCATCAAAAACGGCTTTTCAGTGTCTCTTTTGGGCTGTGGGATATGTTCATCGCAGGCTTCCATTAATTTCCAGATCGCTCCGCACCACTGACAGTCTTTCTTTCCGCAGCCACATTCCGCTGCTTTTAATGCGCTTCCTCTTACAATCGGTATCTTGTCACCAGGAAAATCATATTTCTTTAACAGGTCTCTGATTTCCATTTCTACAAGATCTAATAACTCCTGGTCTTCTACCATGTCTACTTTGTTCATGAATACTACTATTGATGGTACGTTCACCTGGCCGGCTAACAGTATGTGTTCGCGCGTCTGCGGCATCGGGCCGTCAGGTGCACTTACTACAAGTATTGCGCCATCCATCTGTGCTGCGCCGGTTATCATGTTCTTAATGTAATCTGCGTGCCCAGGACAGTCTATATGTGCATAGTGCCTCTTTTCACTTTCGTATTCTACATGTGCTATGTTTATCGTTACGCCGCGCTCTTTTTCTTCCGGCGCATTGTCTATATCCCATATACCCTTTGCCTGCGCTAACGATGCTTTTGATAAGACTACCGTTATCGCCGCTGTAAGCGTTGTCTTTCCATGATCTACGTGCCCTATTGTTCCTATGTTCGCATGCGGTTTCTTTCTCTCAAATTTTGCTTTACTCATTCTTCCTCCTTAAACCTTTTAGTTATTTTTATTTAAAAGCCCGGAAGCAGGCTTGAACTGCCGACCTCTTCCTTACCAAGGAAGTGCTCTACCAACTGAGCTATCCGGGCAATAAAACAGATTATGAATAAAACTATCCCAACTTCGATTTCCTTGAATTAACAGCGGGCGATGGGTTGCTGGTTACATGAATAAATGTAACCGTTTTGCAACGGGTGCGAGTCGGTGAGCACCCAGGTTCCCGAGCCTGCTTACAAAAATCTTCATGAAAAAGCGGGCGATGGGAATCGAACCCACATAGTTAGCTTGGAAGGCTAATGTTTTACCACTAAACTACGCCCGCATTATTTGCACCTTATTTTAATTCTTACAAAAGGGTAACAAAAATGGACGGGGTAGGATTTGAACCTACGAAGGACAAAGTCCGTCAGATTTACAGTCTGATGCGATTGGCCGCTCCGCCACCCGTCCATTATCAGCATAAAAAGAACAAAAATAATTTAATTTCTAATATCTTTTATTATGAATAAATGAAATTAAAAATCAGTTTAAAATTATATCAGTTTACAGTTTTTCTGTCAAGTAAAGGTAAAAACAGTAAAAAAAGCAATTTTTTGTCGATTTTGGCAGGTGTAAACTACACTTCCAGCAATTCAAATCCGGTTTCTTTATCTTTTACTCTGCGGGCTGAAGAATTGATGAGTTCAAAAATAACCACTTCACATGTTTTCCATATATTTATTCCCAAACGGACACACCCAGTTCTTGTTTTTCCTTTTCTTCCAAGAGCGGCATGCATATGTAATTTTGGCTGGCCTGTTTCATTACAAAATATTGTACCTACCGCAGCCACTTCATGAACACCGTTAAGCATGTATTCCATAGGAAAAGGCGGCATTTTATCACCATTTTTTGGTCCTACCACAATTTTACTTTTTTTGTCTACTCCTCCTACCATTATACACATTCCATTTCTTATTTCTTTCATTTGTGCAAATTTTTCAATTGCATCCGGCACCCTATCTTTGTGTTCAAGCCTTAAAATAAATACTCTCTTTATAGATGCTTCTGTAAATTTCATTCGTGTCTCCCCAATTTACCGGTAGTTGCCCTTAGGTCTTCGCTAAGATCTTCTCCAATACAATAAAAGTAACCGCTTCTGTCTCCTATATAAATCCTTTTATTCCAGACTATCGGGGTTGACTCTATACATCCCCCGAGAGCAATTCTTCCGGACTCTCTGATATTTATTTTCCATTTTTTTCCTGACTTATTGGCAAAACATTTACTCATATCATCAATTTTATCATTTGCTTCTTCGTAATCTATCTTATAAATAATAATATTGCCCGAATAACCGCCTACTACCATATAATTATCAATAAAAATTGGTGTTGAAATTGTACCTGCTATGTCTTCTTTCCATACCAGCTTCGGAGTGCTATATTTCTTATATCCGTCAGGGCCAATACATTTTTCTTCATTCGTTTCATCCTGGGACACAACATACACATGCCCATCCAGAGCACCTATTGCCGCAAGAGCTGGTTTATCATCAGCAGGATTATAATCATCATTAATTCCAACCGAACCTATCACTCCACCCTGCCAATCAGCCAGTTTCCTGTCTTGTGTTGGGAAATACCAGCAGACTGCGTCTTCACTATTTTTTTTCGGATCCAGCTTATACACTCCGCCCTTGCCGGAAATATATTGTTTTTCCACTGTTACAAAAAGATGCCCGCTTTTTGTGACTACCGGGCTTCCATCCAAATCTGACCCCACATAAAAATCCCAGACCTTGTAATTGGTGTTAATATCTATACCATAAACATGTCCGGACCCTGCAGTGATATAAATTATATCATCAAGTTTTGACGGTGAGGATTCAACTACAATATTTTTGTTATGTTTATTGATGTCCGAAATGTTGAATAAAACATTTTCACTTAGAATTTTCGGCTGTTTTATTCCTGAACTGAAAGATGCATTTTCCGGATTAGGGTCAATAACATACAAAACCCCGTTTTCTGCAGGAAAATAGAGTAATCCATTTATTATCAAACCGTTACTTTCAGCATCTCTGCTGTAACAGTTGGTTAACGGAACAACAAAAGACCATAATTCTTCCCCTGTTTTAAGGGATATTGCCCTGTAATTATTATCCGCACAATCCGTTTCCAGCGGCCCACGCCGGCTGCCGCACAAAACTATATATCTTTCTTTATCGGATTTTGCATTTTCATTAATATAAATAGTCGGAGTTCCCTTTATTATGTTGTTAAACTTGTGTTTCCAGATTGTTTTTCCAGTAACAGCATTAACTTTGCGTAAATTATAGTCAAAGCTGCCAAGAAGCAGGTACAAAGATCCGTCTTCTTCAACTAAAACGCTTTGTCCCGGCCAGCCAGTTCCATACATTTCCTTTACTTTACCTGAAACCTTGGTTTTTCCGCCACCTATATACTTTTTCCATAGAATTTTCAGTTTTTCAGGAATTGGGCCTTTCCCATAGTAGCGTCTTGACTCATTTCCAAGAAATAAGGGTATTTTTGCATCAAAAGGACTAGGTTCACTAACGATTTGAGTGGTATCTTTCCATACGGGTATCGGCAAGCTCGAATGGGATATCTGAGATGATAAATAAATGTTACACAAGATGAGCACAACTAAGGCAACGGTTAACTTCTTCATTATAATCAATAATTTACTTAATTTTCGGCATTTAGTCAATTATTTAATAATTAATTAATATAATTATGCTTTTAAAAATATCTATTGACACGCCCCGTTTTTTGGGTTATAATATATTGCTTATGAAGAAAACTCTATCTTTTTTAAGAAAAGCACTAAAACGGGATGTTACAATCATTGTAATACCTCATTCTACCACAACACCGGTAAGAAAAACCTTCACTTTATCGTTTATTCTGTTTATGCTCACCTTTTGGACCGGAATAACCGTTTGGGCTACCGTTATTACCACAAATAACGCGGATTACTGGAGAATTAGACTTGACAGGGAAGTCATAAAATTTAAGTTAATGTTCTTTGCCAACGAGCTAAAAAAATCACAGGAACTCCTGGCTCAGGTTAAAGATAAAGATGGCCAGTTAAGAGAACTCCTTGATATGAAATCTAAAAAAGCCATTGTTACTGATGAAAACCTTAACAAAGGCGGTCCTACACCCGAAGAACAGGCTTATTTGGAAAAATACCTTGAAAATAAAGTTCATGAAGTTTCGGTAAAGGAACTGTATTACCAGACTAAAGAACTTCAGAAAGAAACAGAACAACAGCTGGCCAGCGCAGAAGAAATTAACAGTTTTATTTCTTACCAGAAAAAACTATACAAATCAACTCCAAATACCTGGCCCTGCAATAAAGACAGAATAACATCACCCTTTGGGTTTAGAATACACCCTATTACAGGAAGATATGAATACCACACCGGAATAGACATTGACGGGTCAAAAAATTCGCCCATTCATTCCGTTGCTGATGGTAATGTGAAATACTCAGGGTGGTCTCAGGGATACGGTAATCTTGTTATAGTAAACCATGGATACAATTATCAGACCTATTATGCACATCTTAACAAAATTCAGGTAAAAGAAGGCGAAAAAATTAAAAGGGACCAGATTGTTGGGTTAATGGGTGAAACAGGCACAACGACAGGCGTTCATCTGCATTATGAAATAAGGCTTAATGATAAATCAATAAATCCTGCCAAATTCTTAGATGATTCTTTGTTTTTCTCTAAGCGAAGCGGCGTAGACTGGAGAGAATAACATGTTCGGAAAAAGAGATGTATCAGACAAATTAGAAACAATTGTAGGCCAGGATACTGTTTTTCAGGGCACCATAAGATCAAAAGGTTCCATAAGAATTGATGGTAAGGTTGAAGGCGGTATTTTGGAAGCTGCAAGCGTAATAGTAGGCAATTCAGGCCAGATTCAGGGCGACATTAACGCAAAAAGCGTTATAGTTGGCGGAAAAGTTACCGGCAATATTACTTCTTCGCAGAATCTTGAAATTCAATCAAAAGCCCAGGTTTTCGGAGATATTCATACCGCACTGCTGTCCATCAGCGAGGGTGCTTTATTCGAAGGCCATTGTGTAATGGCTTCTGAACAAAACAAAGTTATTGAAATGGATTTGCCAGTCAGAAGATAAATACCAGCCCGGCAACAACAAACTAAAAGATAGGAAGTGTTAAGCTATGATGAATTGGCTAAGAAAAAATATGCGGATAGTGTTTACTATCACGATAATCGGTTTTTTTGCCGGCATTTTTGTAGGTTTTGGAGGTTATTTTTTTAGCGATAACAAGTTTTCAAATTCAGTCGCTAATGTAAACGGCCATGAAGTCTCCATGAGAAAGTTTAACCTTCTGTATAACCGCGCTTTTGAAGATCTCCGTAAAAACAATACCGAAATTAACGACGAAACAGTAAAAGCCGTACGCCAGCAAACTATTGATGAACTTGTAAGAGAAGAGGTTTTTTATCAGGAATCACAAAAATTCGGAATAATAGTAACTGATAAAGAAGTAGCAGCAAACATCCAGCAATATCAGGCATTTCAGCAGGACGGCAGGTTTAATCAGGGTGTTTATTTCCAAATAATAGCCTACCAATTAAAGATGACCCCTGCAGAATTTGAAGAATCTCAGAGACGCCAGATTGCTATAGCAAAAATGCGTAATTTAATTGCAGCCGGGGTTAAGATTACCGAACCGGAGCTTCAGGTGGAATATGCCAGGCGCAACAGCGGAAACATAAAAGGGCTTGAAAAAGCCAGGGAAAAGTTTACTCAGGAAATAATGCAGGAAAAACAACTTGCTTATATGAACGATTGGTATAAAAGCATTAATGGTTCATTAAAAATTAAAATCTATTCGGAAAATTTTAGATAGTATTTCTTTTCAAGTGTTTTGCGTAGTTTTCAGCAGAAATCTTCAGTCTTTTAAAAGGCCTTAAGATACCTGCTGATTTTTTTTATCGGTAGCCCTACCACGTTGTAATAATCACCGGATATTTTTTCTACAAATGCGTCATCTTTTTCCTGCACAGCATAGGCACCGGCCTTATCCAGATGTTTTGAAGAAAGCTCTTTTACTCTTTCTTTGTTAAGCCTGCGCATTTTTACTTTTGTTACTTCATGAGTACAGACTGTCTTTAAACTTTTGCAATCTATTAATGCAAACCCGCTGTACACTTTATGGGTTGTTCCGTTTAATTTTCCCAATATTTTCTCTGCATCCTTACTGTTTAGCGGCTTGCCAATAATTTCACCGTTTAAAACTACTATGGTATCTACTCCCAAAGCAATTCCACTTGAATACTTTTTTGCACCTTCGAGAGCTTTCTTATAGGCAAGTTTTTTTACCAAGTCTACAGGGTTTGAAACAGCAGTACTTTCGTCTACGTCAGGACTGAAAATCACGTAAGGGCATTTAAATTTTTTAACCAGCAATTTTCTTCTTTGTGAAGAAGAACAAAGAATAAGCTTTTTCATTTACCTGTGCCAAGGAAAAGCCGAAAAACATAAGCAGCAACTAACATACCTAAAACTGCCGTTACATTCAGCTTTATCATACAGCCCACTGTAAATTCAAGCACTCTTAAATCAAGGGTGGTAGGAGCTAACCCTGCCGATATTTCAGTACCAAATAAATCTCTTACCGTTCCCCCGGCAGGAAATGCATTTTCAATGAACTTCCCTAAAAATGAACCCAATAATGCGCCGACAATAATCACCAGAATGAAAAATACGATGTTTTTTGACATGCCCTTGCTCCTCCTAATAAATAATATTGTTTTTAGTTTTGCATTTTCTGCAAAAACTGCCTTTTTGTAGCCCCCTTAATTCTATATCATATCCAATTCGTTCTATTAACACATTCCCGCATTCAACACAAAATGTTTTACTGGACTCTTCTTCAGTTATGTTTCCCAGATAAACATATTTTAAATATCTTAATGCTGTTTTTCTTGCCCTTTCCATTACGTTAAAAGAGGTTGCACTATCTTTCATTTTATAACGCGGAAAATACCTGCTGAAATGAACCGGTATTTCACAGTTCAAAGAACTTACCCAGCTGGCAAAATCACTTATTTCATTTTCTGAATCGTTTTGTCCGGGAATAAGCAGGCAGGTTAACTCAATATGTACTCCTGCCTCATACATTATTTCCACAGTCCGCATCACGCTGCCCAATTCACCACCGCAGACTTTTTTATAAAAATCATTTTTAAAAGCTTTTATATCAATATTTGCGGCATCTATATAAGGAAGCAGGTTTACCAGTGGCTGCTCATTTATGTAACCATTTGTTACTAAAACATTTTTAAGGTTATTTTCACGAAACAGTTTAGCGGTTTCAAGGACCCATTCATAGTTAATCAGCGGTTCATTATAAGTATAGGCCAGACCGACAGATTTATATCTTTTGCATATTTCAAGAGCCTCTTGCGATGATAAATCCCGAAGGGACTCTTCTTTAAAATCCGCCTGTGATATTTCCCAGTTCTGGCAGTTAAGACATTTAAAATTGCAGCCTGTTGCTCCTACCGAAAGGATTTCAGTGCCCGGGTAAAAATGATATAAGGGCTTTTTTTCTATAGGGTCCAGATTGACAGATGATACCTTACCGTAAGTCAAAGAATAAAGCCTGCCGGAAACATTTTTTCTTGCTTTGCATAAACCCGTCTTTTCGGGTGATAGCTTACAGTTATTCGGACAGAGATTACACTGTATTACTTGCCTATTTTTATCAATGACAGAATAATACAGGGCTTCTTTCATGATTCCTGCGGTGGCCTGGATTTCCACTTTCTATGAAGCCAGAAATAGTGTTCTGGTTTTTCTGCAATAAACTTTTCAAATTTTTTAGAAAATGTTTCAGTAATAGTAAAAATATCTTTTTCCTGATTGCCTGTTGGATTTATTTCTATGGTTTCCAGATAGACGGTATTGTGTTTTCTGTCATCTGACGGAACATTATAAGCCAAAACCATAGAAGCACCAGTTTTTAGAACAAAAGCTGCAGCCCCCTGCGGGGTAGATGCTGGCTTGCCGAAAAAATCAACAAATACGCCCTCCGGCCCGGCGTTCTGGTCTGACAACAGCGCCAGAATTTCATTGTTTTTTACTGTTTTTATAACACCTCTTAAAGCATTTTTTCTTGCAATCAGTTTTATACCGGATTTTATTCTGTTATTAGTAATAAACTTTTCAACAAATATATTTTTCTGCTCGCCATCTATGTACGTTATCGGGTAACCATTGGCTCTTATAGCGGTGCCCATCATCTCCCAGTTGCCGTAATGGCAGGCAACAAGAATTATGCCTTTCCCCCGTTTTAACCCTTTTTCCAAATGTTCCACGCCGACAATTGTTGTCATTGCCCTTACTTCATCATAAGTCATATTAGGAATACGGATAAATTCCATAGAAGTTACCATAAAATTTCTGTAAACTTTTTTTGCAAGTACTTTTATTTGCTCATCCGTCATTTTATTGCCAAATGCCGTTTTCAGGTTTTCTGTGGTTACTTTAATACGTATTTTCAAAACATCAAAAGCAAAATCCGCCAGCGCCTGCGCAATCCATACCGCAGCCTTAAAAGGCACAGTTCTGATAACAAAAACCGTAGCAAGCAATAACCAATACTCAATATAAAACCTAATTATCATAGATTAGCCTGTCCTATAAATTTTACCTGCAAGGAAACTCAAATCAATATCTATGGCGTCATATGTGCACAGTTCATGGCAGCACATGCACTTAATACATTTTTTCCTGTCCACTGACGGGTATTTGGTTTTTATATTAATGGCTTTAACCGGACAGTTATCAACACAAACCCTGCATACGGCACACTTTGCTTCGTTTATTTTCGGATAAACCCAGAAAAACTTGTTTAACAGCACACCTACTATAGGAGACATATTCCTTAAAGCTGCATTGGATGGCTTAATAAAATCCTTTTGAACTACACTTTCCAGTTTTTCACCTTCAATTTCAATTTTTGATATGTCGCTTTCACCAAGCCCCTGTTCCCCGGCAAGACGTATAGCTGATATTTCTTTTGCTGATTTAAAACCTAGCACCATACTGCCTACCGTATCTAAAGCCACGCAATCCGCACTGGCCAATATAACTCCTACCTTTTTTACCCTGCCTGATGAAGGACCATTGCCGTCCATAGCTTCAACTGCATCAAAAATTCCCAGCTTTGGTTTTACAATTGAAAATATATCCACAAGCATCCTGGAAAAAGCTTCCGGATGAACCGCCTGTTTATGATACTCCGCTTTTGTTAACCCGCTGACACAACCGAACAAGTTTTTTATTGCTCCCGTAAAAAGCACCATGCCGTGGGTTTTAAGTTTGGGCACATCTATTATGGAATCAAATGACAGCGCAGTTTTAGATAAGCGCAGAGTTTTTACATGTTTTCTGTTTTTAAGTTCAAATACTTCAGAACCGCCGGTTTCAAAACTTACTATTTCTGCACCTTCTTCGCCACAAACAGCTTTCATGCCGGTTTCCTGCCAGTATTGATCCGGATTTGCCAGTTTTCTAAAACTTCCTGAATATCCAGTCATTTTGCCGCCGGGACTGTCTCCTACAAAAGGTGTTGCACCCGCTTCTTTAACTAAACGTATGACGGCTCTTAACACTTCCGGATGTGTTGTAACCGCTTTATCCGGGGTTTTCATGGAAAGCAGATTGGGCTTGATTAAAACCCTCTCGCCTTTTTTTATATACTTTTCTATCCCGCCGAGATAATCTACGGACTGCTTTACCGCAGAGTACACCCTATCCTTATTATAATCCGTGCATTTTATTATAGATACTTTCGACATGATTTTTTTATTGCGACCAGTGGGGCATTGAAGAATTGCCTTTAATTTCAGCCAGGCGGTGTTCACCTGTTCCGTCAATACACATAACAAATAATTCTTTTTTTGAATTTCTTGTGGAACTGAAAACTATAAATTTTCCGTCAAGAGATACAGAAGGGGCCTCATTGGACCCGCTGGCGGTAGTAAGCTGTATAGTTTTATCCGTGGCTATGTCATATAAATAAATATTAAAATAGCTTTCTCCGGGGTACCTCATAGAATAAACTATTTTGTCACCCTTGGGGGACCAGGAAGGAGAATCGCTATAACCTTCAGTCGGCACCCTGCGCACATTTGTACCGTCTGTATCGGCAATATAAAGCTGGGGAAATCCGGATCTGTCAGAAACAAAAACAATTTCTCTTTTATTGGGAGAATAACAGGCAGAACCGTCTATACCATTTGAATAGGTTAATTTTCTTTGCATTTCACCGTTAATATTTATCACATATAAATTTGGTGATTTTCCTTTTGACATAGTCAGCGCCAGTTCCCTGCCGTCAGGGGACCAGGCAGGAGAAATATTCAGGCCCTGAAAAGTAGAAAGTGCTTTTTTTCCAGTGCCGTCCTTGTTTATCATATAAAGGTCCGGGTTGCCGTACTTGTAGGTAGTATAAGCTATTTTTTCGCCGTCAGGAGACCATTTTGGAAAAAGATTAATAGAATTGTCGCCGGTGATTTTTTTAGAATTGTATCCATCATAATCCACCACATATAATTCTTTGCTTTTTGAGGCATCATTAACAAAAACTATTTTTGAACGGGCTATGCCTTTCTGCCCTGTAAACCTGAGAACTATTTCATCGCTAGCGTTATGAGCCGTGTCCCTAAAAACACCGCTGTTTCCTTTAAATGTCTTATCAAGCATTACTTCACCGTTTTCAACATTTATCAGATTCACGGTTAAAGAACACACAGATTTATTTACGCTTATTTTGGCAGAAAGAACCACATCAACCATCTGGTTCTTCCAGTATTCCAGCTCTTCTTTTTTACCCGTATAGGCAGCATTAAAAGTTGTAATATTAAACATTTTTGTAAAAAGCAGGTCGTTTCTTATTACATCATGGATTTTTCTGGAAAGTTCCGCCTCACTTATATCCGGGTTAGTGGCGCTAAAACGAGCCATGCCTATATTGAGTTTTTGCCCTTTGGCGGTGAGTTTCAAATAAACATCTACAGCTCCAAGCCGTGGCATAAACAAGAGGCTTATAAACACAAATTCAAGCAATAAGATTGATTTTTTGGGAAGTTTCAAGGTAGAGTTACTGGCTTTTTTTTACAACACCTAAAGATTTAAGTTTTTCTTTAGACTGTTCTGCTTCCGTTGACTGCGGGTAATCTTTTATGACCTGTTCAAAAATGACTTTTGCCTCATTAGGTTTTTTAAGCTCTGTCAGGCATAAACCAATTTTGTACTTTGAAGACGGGACAAAATCGCTGTTTGAAAAATTTCCGTTTAACGTTTCATATTCCTGTTTGGCTTTGGCATAATCATTTTTGTTATAGTATGAATCCGACAGGTAATACTGGGCATTAGACGCCAGTTCACTGTCCGGATATCTTTCCAGAAAAGACCTGAACCCCACTATTGCCAGGTCATACTTTCCCTTGGAATAATCCCCGTATGTGAGTTTATATAATTCCGAAGGAGTTGGGTCTACCTGCAATGGTGCGCCGGACAATTGTTGTGATAAAACATCCATTCTCTGACCTAATGAAGAGTGTATATCATCCATTCTTTTTGACAAAGTGGACATGCGGGTTTTATTATCATCAAGTTTTTCTTTCAGGTTCCCCATGTTCCTGTCAACTGAATCCATTTTTAATGACAGGTCTGCCTGATTTTTATTCATTGCGCTTATTTGCACGCGCAATTCTTCAATATCATCGCTTAGTTCCGACACTTCTTTTGAGGTTGCTATACAGCCGGAAAAGACTGCCAGACACAATAATTGTGAAGTTAATCCGAATATTTTCAGTATTGATTGTCTTTTCATTTTATTTTGCTTTCTGTCTTACCTTTGTTACTGCATATCTGTTATAGGTACAACCCGGCGAATCCGGCGGGCCGACGTTAGGTTTTTCCGGTTTTTCTTCTCCGAAAGATATGGTTCCAATTTTTCCGGAAGCAACACCAAGATTTATGTAGTAATCTCTTACTGTCTGGGCGCGTTTCTGGCCTAATGCCATATTGTAATCGTTAGTTCCGCATTCACAGCAGTTGCCTTCAATTAAAACTTCCAGTTCAGGATGAGCTTTCAAATAGCTGGCGTTCTGCTGAAGGCTTTCAGAAGCTTCCTGCGTTACTTCATACCTTTCGTAACCGAAACTGATAGATTTCAATTCAGGGATTATTTCAAATTCAGTGCCGCGGATTTCTGGCTCTTCTTCCTCTCCCTGCGGTGATTCTTCGGTTTGAGATACTACCGGTTCAATGACTTCCGAAGGTTTTTTGGGGTTTTTGATGCACCCCGTTAATCCGAAAACCAAAATTAAACAGCTTGTAAGTATTAAATGCTTTTTGTTCATCTTTTACTGCCTCCAAACGTCGATTTCCTAGAATATAAACTGATTTAAATTGTATAAAATACCTCCATTTTTGTCAAGGTAAAAATAATTTGCTATCATAATCAAGAATAATTAAAATGATTAAATATTAATGTAATCTCATGGACAAAATTGTAATCCGCGGAGCAAGAGAACATAACCTTAAAAACCTCCACCTTGAAATCCCAAGGGATAAACTTGTGGTAATAACAGGCTTATCCGGTTCCGGCAAATCCAGCCTGGCGTTTGATACAATTTACGCTGAAGGCCAAAGGCGTTACGTTGAATCTCTTTCAGCTTATGCCAGGCAGTTTCTGGAACTGATGGAAAAACCTGACGTTGACTATATTTCAGGCCTTTCTCCGGCTATAGCTATTGAACAGCGCACTCCCGGCCACAATCCCCGCTCTACCGTTGGCACAGTAACTGAAATCTACGATTACTTAAGGCTTCTGTACGCAAGAATTGGAATTCCCCACTGCCCTGAATGCGGTAAAAAAATCCAACCCCAGTCCGCCCAGCAGATTATTGACCAATTAATGACACTTCCTGCTGGAACAAAAATACAGTTATTATCGCCTCTTATCAAAGGCAGAATAGGTACCTATACAGAACTTTTCAACCGCCTGCAGACTAATGGTTATGCACACGTACGGGTTGACGGAAAAGTTTACAACCTGGAAGAAGACATTAAAATTGATAAATTTAAAAAACATAACATTGAAATAGTTGTAGACCGGTTATCTGTATCTGAAAACGTCAGAGAACGGCTGTCAGACTCTGTAGAGACAGCCCTCAGGGAATCACGAGGGTCTTTACTGGCAGAAATCCAGCCGGGATCAAAAAGCCTTTTTTTCAGCGAGCATCATGCCTGCCCTGAATGCGGCATAAATATTCCTGAAATTGAACCGAGATCCTTTTCCTTTAATTCACCTTTCGGCGCCTGCCCTGAATGCGATGGATTGGGCATGAAGTTTGAAATAGAGCCGGACCTTATTGTTCCCGATGCAAACCTTTCCCTTGAAGACGGCGCCATAAAACCCTGGTCCAATCCCATAACAACCCGCACTCACCGGTGGAAAGGTGCGTGGTCAGGCTATTACATGGAAATGCTTTTTGATATTTGCAAAAAAAATAGTATTCCTACAAACAAACCTTTTAAAACACTTACCAAAGAACAGAAAAATATAATTTTCTACGGCTTTGATGATTTTGAAGGCGTAATTACTAATATGAAACGCCGTTATAAAGACACGGAATCAGATTATGTGAAAGAAGAAATAAATAATAAATATATCATACGCAAAATCTGCCCTTCCTGCCATGGCACCCGTTTAAAAAAAGAAGCCCTGGCAATAACTATTCACAATAAATCTATCGCGGACATTTCCCGCATGTCTATAGAAACAGCCGGGAGCTTTTTTCTAAAACTTGAACTGACCGAAAAAGAAAAAGTAATTTCAAAACAGGTCCTCAAGGAAATTAACCAGCGCTTGAAATTTTTATCCGATGTCGGTTTAAACTATATTACTTTAGACCGGGAAAGCCAGACTCTGGCAGGCGGAGAAGCGCAAAGAATTTATCTTGCCACGCAGATAGGCTCGGGCCTTACCGGCGTGCTTTACGTTCTGGATGAACCCACTATCGGCCTTCATCAGAGAGATAACAACCGCCTCCTTGATACATTGATTAAATTAAGAGACCTGGGCAACACATTAATAGTCGTTGAACACGACAAAGATACTATTGAAGCAGCTGACTGGATTATAGATATGGGCCCCGGCGCTGGCATACACGGCGGTAGAATAATTGCCAGCGGGCCGCTGGAAAAAATTCTTCAGGAAAAAAATTCCCTTACCGGCCAGTACTTAAAAGATAAACTTAAAATTCCTATACCGGAAAAAAAAAGGCAGCCATCAGCCAGACATCTTAAAATTTCAGGAGCTTCGCAGTTTAACCTGAAAAACATTGATATTGATATTCCCCTCGGGCTTTTCACCTGCATCACCGGGGTATCCGGCTCAGGAAAATCCACGCTGGTTTACGAAATCCTCTACAAGGCTCTGGCACAGAAACTTTTTCATTCAAAAGAAACCCCGGGAAAATTTTCAAAAATTGAAGGCATTGAAAACATTGATAAAGTAATCATAGTTGACCAGTCCCCCATAGGCAGGACACCGCGGTCAAACCCGGCTACTTACACCGGCGTTTTTTCAGGTATCCGTGATATTTTTGCACAGCTGCCTGAATCCCGCAGGCGCGGTTATGAACCCGGCCGTTTCAGCTTTAACGTTAAAGGCGGGCGCTGTGAAAACTGCCAGGGTGACGGTACCATTAAAATAGAAATGCAGTTTCTGCCTGATGTTTACGTAAAATGCGAAGTCTGCAAAGGCGCCAGATTCAATGAAGAAACCTTAAGAGTACGCTTTAAAGGAAAAAATATCGCCGAAGTATTGGACATGCCGGTTGAAGAAGCCCTGCTGTTTTTTAAAGATATCCCGCAGATTTTCAAAACGCTTAACACGCTTAATGACGTAGGCCTGGGCTACATAAAAATAGGCCAGAGCGCTACCACTTTATCCGGAGGCGAAGCCCAGAGAGTAAAACTTTCCAGCGAACTTTGCAAAAGAGCCACCAGCAAAACGCTTTATATACTTGATGAACCGACAACAGGCCTGCATTTTGCCGATGTAGAAAAACTGCTGGGCGTTCTGCATAAACTGGTAGATATGGGTAATTCTGTAATTGTAATTGAACACAACCTAGAAGTAGTAAAAACTGCAGACTGGATCATAGACCTGGGGCCCGAAGGCGGAGAGTTTGGCGGAGAGTTAATTTTTTCAGGCCCCCCGGAAAAAATAATATATGAAAAGAAATCTTATACAGGAGAATATCTGAAACCTTATTTGAAATGAATACGCATAAACTGTTGATTATTATAGCCTGTTTCATTGTAGCAGTAATAGTAATTGTTAACCGCAATGAAATATTCCGCGGCGGAGCTATAGTGGTAGTTTCTACCGGCACCTTTCAAGATTTCAGCACACTTTCAGGCATGCTTGAAGAAGAAAATATAAATCTTGCCGACAGAAATAAACTTATAAACCTTTTCAATGCCAAGGAACTTACCAGAAGCATCCGGTCAGAACACTCCTATGAAATACATAAATCCACCATGGGTGTTTTAATAAAAATGCTTTACTGGACTAACCCGGTTGAGTACTATTCAATTATCAAATCCACTTCAGAAAAACTGTCTTTTGAAAAACTTTCAGTTGAATCTACCAAAGAAATAAAAGTATTTTCCGGAACCATAAAGGACAATCTTTACAACGCCATGACAGGCCAGGGCCTTTCCAATGACCTTACCATGCGTTTTACCGACATTTTTTCCTGGCAGATAGACTTTTTTAACGACCTGCGCCAGGGAGACGCTTTTATTCTTATGTATGAACAACACAAATATAAAAACGGAGTTGTTAAAGACGGTAAGATACTGGTAGCTAAATACCTGGGCAAACAGATTGGCGAGCATAATGCCATGTTTTTTACCAGTACCAATAAAAAATATAATGATTATTACGCCTTTGACGGCGGATCTCTGCAAAAACTATTTTTAAGAGCCCCTTTATCTTTCAGAAGAATTTCATCTTACTTTACAAACCGCAGGTTTCACCCGGTATTAAGATATTATAGGCCCCATCATGGCATTGATTATTCAGCAGCCTCCGGTACACCTGTATCTGCTATAGGAAACGGCACTGTTATTTTCGCAGGCTGGAGGGGTGGTTTTGGCAAAACCATAATAATAAAACACAATTCTACCTATACTACAACCTATGGCCATTTAAGGGGTTTTGCAAAAGGTATAAGAAGCGGGGTAAGGGTAAATCAAGGCAAAGTTATTGCTTACGTGGGATCTACTGGATTATCTACGGGGCCTCATCTGGATTTCAGGATTACACAAAACGGCAGGTATGTAAACTTTTTAAAACTTAAACTTCCGCCGGCTGTAAGTGTGAATAAAAAATACATGGGCGAGTTTAATATTTACAGAGACAATCTGCTCAAACAGCTGGCAGACAATTCAGCTTCCGGCAGTTAATTATTTTTTTTCTTCAGGTTTATCGCCAAGTTTTTTCAATTCTTCTTCAGATTCTTTCATGCCTTTTTTAAAAGCACCAATACTTTTTCCCAAACTTCTTGCAATATCCGGCAGTTTTGAAGCACCAAACACTAGAAGCGCAATAACAAGTATAACTATTAATTCCGGCATACCAAGTCCAAACATAGTAAACCTCCTGAATTTTTTGCTTACCCTATTTTACAAACAAAGAAATTAAAAAACAAATCCTACCCTGCTGACTATAACTCATCCATCAGTTTTCTAATTTCTACATCATCCGGGTTAATTCTAAGAACTTCGCTAAAATAATACTTAGCCGTTTCTTTTTGTTTCAATTTCAGATAGTAATACCCCATATTATAGTGCAGATAAGAATTATTATGGTGCTTATTTTTTACACTATAAACATAAATAGAAGCTTCCTTTAATCTGTTTAATTCAACATAATAACCAATTAAATTGCTCAGTGCATTATAGTCTTCGGGATCACATTCCAGCGCCTTGGACGTGCCCTCAATTGCCTTCTGTATATTTCCTGCTACAAAAGACATGGCCCCCAATCTGGAATACGTAAATGATTCCGGATAAAAACCGCAAATTTCTTCATATATTTTTGCTGCTGTTTCAGGTTTAATGGTTTCGCAATACTGGGCTTCCCTTAACATGCTGTTTTTTAGTTTTATTTTCTCAAATACAAGATGGCAATCAATACTATTGCCTGACTTGTTTTTTTGAAAATTGTACTGATTTATATCATAAATGGGAGACCGGCAATAACCGATTTTTGTTTTCTTGTTTTTTTCTACTACCTGAAAAACACTGTAGTCGGTATTTCTATAAAGTAACCTGAAATATTTCAGCTGTTGCGGATAAAAATGAAACAAATATACAGCACTTTCATCCGGCAATGCTTTTCCGTATCCCGCAAGGTATTTATAACCATTCTTTGTTTCATCCAGCAAGTAATCTACGCGGTAAACAAAATATTCCGTTTCATACTTCCGGCAATAATCATAAAACTCTTTTTCATTTAAATACAAGTTCTTCAGGTATTCCGCGAACTTGTTTCTAATGCTTATTGATTCAAATTTTGGCTGTAAAACGATGTTTTTCCCTGCGTAGGTTAAAAATGACGGCGATAAACCAATATCTGAAAGAATAACCGAATTTTCAGCTGTATTATTTTTTATCCAATATATCAGGTTTATTTTATTCTGCAAATATCCTATTGGAGGAACATTGTTCTGAAAATTAAAAAGATTGTCCAATTTCTGTATTATATGCTGGCCGTTAATGGTTTTATAGATTTCAAAAACCAGTATTAAACATAATAAGGAATACTTAACACTATTCCTGTTGTTTTTAACAAACATTAAAGAAAATCCTGCAAAAACAAAAAAAACTGCTACCATAACGATTCTTTCAATCAAAACATATAATAAAACCCATCCCAAAAACATTAAAGACAATAGAACTATCGGTTGTTTATTTTTCAGATATTTTATATTTATTAATTGTTTAAATACTATAATCAGAATTACAAATACTTCTGGAAATAAATACAAAAGAAAATCGGAAATATTAGGCGAATTAAAAGGGGCAACCCAAAGCAATCTTGAATGCAGAGATATTACTAAAGGGTTTTCTGGTTTACCAAAGAAAAATCTTATTTTTTCAATAAACAAGCCATAGACATGCGAATAATCACCGCTTTGTGAATTAAATATTAATGCAATTGCTATTACTATAACCGATAGTATTAAAGCAACAACCTTATGTTTTTGCTGTTTTAGTTTATAGTAAATAACTGCAAAAATACTCAATAGTACAGGAATGGATATAAAAAATAGTTTGTTCCGCAATACCGGCACAATAAAACCCGTAACAAAAATCATTATAGTGACAACAAACAGAGAAAAAATCATCGGTTCCCTGCTATCCTTCAAAAACAAAACCAATATAATACAAAACACAAAAACTAAATAATAAAATCCACTGAAATGCCAGCTGGCCAGCGCTATGCATAAAAACAACCCGGAAAATAATGCCCAGATAGGATTGTTTTTTACTGAAATGAAAGATTTCATGAAAAAATAAAGAAAAAAACATAAAAGAGGAAAAGCAAAAGATTCGTAAGGGAACTGCAGGGTTGTTCTGGAAAACATTGAAGGATGCAGGGCATAGGCGGCTGTTATCATCAGTGCTGCTCGTTGCCCGGCAAACAAAACAGAAATCAGATATAGCGCTATAACTGGCAGAGTAGAAATAAAACAGATAAAATAAATGGTAAATACATGAAATTTAAGATTTGGATTAAAGTAATTTACTAAACGATACGAATAACCGGCTATGTATTCCATAAAAACTGTAAATTCCTTAAACACTTGCACCCCTTCCGGATATTGTAATGCACGGTCAAAGGAAGGAATTTTTTCGCCCTCAGCAACCATACGGGCATAACGGTATTGCACCGCAGATTCGGCTATGTAAAGGCCTGTGTCATCATATTTATCATATTTCTGCTCCTTAAGGTTTCTATTTACCTTTAGTAAAAAACTCGCTGTAAATATGCCTGTAATAATCACTAAAATAATTAAGCCCGCAATTTTTTTCATAATATTTCCAGTTATGTTGTGAAATTACCTGAAAATTATACTATTTTAAACATCAGGATTCCAATCTACCAGATTCATTCATCCTCCTGTGTAAATATTTTAAATATTTATATTTATGTTGATTTTTATATAATAATTATATATACTTTCAAATACTAAAACACCCGTCTACGTAATCTAAAACTCAACAATTATCTTTTTACTGGAGCTGTAAAACCCATGATCGGAAGGCTTTCACCATCACAAATTCTTGTTTTTGGTTTTGCATTAACTATTCTTATCGGCGCTGCGCTTTTAACTCTTCCCTTTAGTTCCGCCAGCGGAAATCATACGCCTTTTATAGATGCCCTGTTCATGGCTACCTCTGCAGTATGTGTTACAGGCCTTATTGTTGTAAATACAGCAACCCACTTTTCCATATTCGGACAAATAATTATTTTAGCTCTTATTCAGATTGGCGGGCTGGGTTTTATGACCCTTGCCACCATGATGATATTTTTAGTAGGCAGACGCGTGTCTATCAAAGAAAAACTTATCCAATCCGAAGCTACGGGCGCTTTTTCTTTTGGCGACATGGTACATTTCACAGTTTACATTTTGAAAATTACGTTGCTGGTAGAAGCTATGGGTGCAATACTGCTTGCCCTGCGCTGGTGCAAGGAATTCGGGCTTGTTAATGGTGTATTTAAAGCAGTGTTTCACAGCGTATCAGCCTTTTGCAACGCGGGATTCAGCGTTTTCCCCTCTAATTTAATCAATTATGTTTTAGACCCTATAGTGAACCTTACCATAACTTCTTTAGTAATCATCGGAGGTATTGGTTACATAGTACTTAAAGATGTTTATCTGCTTAAAAAATTCAGAAAATTCTCACTGCATACCAAAATTGTCCTTATCACTTCTATTGCCCTGCTGACAGCCGGAACACTTGTGATTTTCCTGCTGGAAAAATCAAATTATGCCACTATGGGCGCGCTGACTTTCAAACAAAAAATAATGGCATCTTACTTTCACGCAGTTACCCCGCGCACGGCGGGTTTTAACACGGTAGACATTTCCTCTCTGCGCTATTCCACCATGTTTTTTGTGATGTTTCTCATGTTTATTGGGGCGTCTCCCGGCAGTACCGGCGGCGGTATAAAAACCACCACTTTTGCAGTACTTATAGCTTCGATATTCCGTACACTTAAAGGAAAACAGGAAGTAAACATTTTCAACAGGCGCATTCCGGGAGAGACCATGCGGAAAGCTTTTGTTATACCCATTCTTGCTTTTTCCTGGGTCAGCCTGATAACCTTTATTCTTCTTTATACTGAAAATGCCCAGCCAATCCGCTTAGTTTTTGAAGTGATATCCGCTTTTAGCACAGTGGGTTTGTCTGCAGCTCAGGGCACACATCTTAGCTTAAGCTCTTTATTCAGCAGTTTTGGAAAATTATTAATTTCGCTCACAATGTTTATTGGAAGAGTTGGGCCGTTAACTATAGGCCTTGCCATGATTTACAAAGACCAGAAAGAGGCCTTTAAATATGCGGAAGAACAGGTTACCGTCGGTTAAAAGAGGGCTTATTATAGTTGTTTCTGCGCCCTCAGGTTCCGGAAAAACTACGCTTTGCAAAAAGCTCCTGGAAACAAACCATAAACTTATTTACTCCATTTCAGCCACCACCAGAGCACCCAGGGCCGGTGAGTTTGACGGTAAAGACTACTTTTTCACAAATGTAAAAATATTCAAAAAAATGATAAAGAATAATGAGTTTGTTGAATGGGCGGAAGTACACGGCAATTATTACGGTACTCCAAAAAAATATCTGGAAAAAACTCTATCCCGCGGTTATGACGTAATTCTTGACATAGATGTGCAGGGCGGAGAAGCTATAAAAAACACATATCCTGAAAGTGTGCTTATTTTCATTGCCCCGCCTTCTCTTGATGAATTAAAAAAACGCCTGGTAACCCGGGCGCAAGACAATTCCAAAACCATTGCCTTGCGCCTTAAGAATGCCCAGAAAGAAATGTCCTACGTAAAATTTTATGATTACCTGGTTATAAACGATAAACTTGACACGGCCCTGGATCAGCTGAAATCCATAATCAGGGCAGAACACACAAAAATAAAACGGCATAAAAAACCGAATTTATATTTAAACTAAACAGGGGGATATTGCATTGAAAACAAAAGTAGAAAGAATAGTAGAAGTAGTATCAGAAGAAAAATCACTCCAGGAACTGCTGTTAAACACCAAGCTTCCGAAGTACAAAATTGTTTCCGTCATCGCCCGCTGGACTCATGAACTCAAAAACAGGGAAGAGTACAAACATCTGGATTTTCACGAAATTCTTGACCAGGCAACAAGAGATATTCTTTCAGAAAAAATTGCTGTAGACGACATTTTAAAGCTTCCGCCCGTAATTGAAAGTTTCACCCAGAAAAAACCAAGAAGAGATGAAAGAAACGATAGAAGTGAAAGAAATGAAAAACCAAAACACAAGTAACATACTAATAGGCGTATGCGGCAGTATTGCCGCATACAAAACCTGCGATTTGATTAACAGGCTCAGGGATAACAATTGTAACGTAAAATGCGTTATGACGAATTCCGCGCTGAATTTCATTACTCCGCTTACTCTTGAAACCCTGTCTAAAAATCCTGTTTATCATAAAATGTTTGAAACCGGCTATTATACTCCGGAACACATTTCGTTGGCAGACTGGGCCGGTCTTATTGTAATTGCCCCTGCCACCGCCACCACTATTGCGCGCATGGCAAATGGCCTTGCCGATGACCTGCTGGCATCAACAGTTCTGGCAACCAGGGCGCCCGTGCTTATCTGCCCCGCTATGAATGAAAACATGTGGTTTCATCCGGCAACAAAAGAAAACGTGTCCAGGCTCAAAAGCTACGGGTACTCTTTCATAGGGCCCGGCAAAGGCATGCTGGCCTGCGGTATTGAAGGCCACGGCCGCCTTGTGGGCACTGATGACATTTTGAAAAGCATTTTCTCAATCCTGAAAAAGTCCAAATGAAATTTCCCGGCCGAAAAAACAAACTTAAAGTTCTGATAACAGCAGGCCCTACCAGAGAATATCTGGACCCTGTAAGATTTATTTCCAATGCTTCCAGCGGGAAGACTGCTTACCAGCTAGCACAAAGCGCCTTAAAAAACACCGCAGAAGTTACCTTAATCAGCGGGCCCGTAAATATTCAGCCCCCTGCAAAAGCAAGGCTTATACCCGTTCATACTACAAAAGAAATGTTAACTGCAGCCCTGCGCTCTGCGCCAAACTCTGATATTATTATTTTTTGCGCCGCTGTCTGCGATTTCAGGCCTGCGCAGTTTAAAAAACAAAAAATAAAAAAAGAAAAAACTACCGGCCTTACTTTAAAACTAATACCGGCTGAAAACATATTAAAAACAGTCTCCCATTTGCTTTCAATTAAAAACCTGCGCACTAATAAAACCCTTATAGGTTTTGCGCTTGAAACCAACAACCTTATAAAAAACGCAAAAACCAAACTTAAAAACGGCAGCCTTGATATGATAGTTGCAAACCCCGGCAATAGCATAGGTTCAGACACAAGCGGCGGGTTTTTCATATATGCTGACGGCAAAATAAAGAAAATAAAAACATGTTCCAAACAAATGTTTGCACAACAAATCTGGAAGGAAGCAAAAAAACTTCATGAACAAAAAAAACCTGCTTAAAACAATCAGGCTTGCCAAGCAAACCCTGAAAGATGAAAAATTTCTCGGTTATACCGATATAATATTTTCTGCGCCGAAAATCAAAAAATCAAACAAAACAAATGCACCGGAACCGGAAATACCAGCTGTACCGCTGAAAGAAACACCCGTCCCGGTATTTAAGGGCGCCAAAGCAAAAAAACTTTCTGAAATTGAAGCGGTAGTAAAAACCTGCCGGTTATGCCGGCTGGGCGATTCCCGTATAAAAGCGGTATTCGGTGAAGGAAACCCTGATTCAAAAATAATGTTTGTCGGCGAAGGCCCCGGCTATGACGAAGACCGCCAGGGCAGGCCTTTTATAGGCAGGGCAGGCCAGCTGTTAACAAAAATTATTGAATCCATAGGCCTCAAAAGAGAAGACGTTTTTATTGCCAATATAGTAAAATGCCACCCCATGATTGACCCAAAAAACCCGGATTTGCGCGGTAATGACCGCCCCCCGTCAAAAGAAGAAATGGCGTGCTGTATGCCGTTTCTGCTTGCGCAGATTGATATAATTAAACCTAAGGTAATTGTTACCCTGGGCAATTCTTCTACATCTACACTACTTGAAACAACGGAAACCATATCAAAAATCAGAGGCAAGTTCCATACTTTTCACAAAACACCTCTTATGCCTACCTATCACCCTTCCGCACTGCTAAGAAACCCTGCATTAAAAATAGATGTGTGGAACGACATGAAACTGCTTAAAAAAGAACTCGGACTTTAGCTATGATAGCAGAAATTGCTTTCCCCATTCCCGTAGAAAGAAACTTTTCCTATAAAATTCCAGGCCATTTAACCGCTTACGCCAAACCCGGTATGCGGGTAATGGCTTCCTTCGGCCCCAGAAAACAAATAGGCTACATAGTAAAAATTACAGCAGACTCCCAGTTAAGCAACCTGAAAGAACTTGACCGCCTTATAGACCAGTCACCCATTATCACAGAAAACCTTTTTAAGCTTGCTTCCCGGCTTTCCTTTACGTGCATGTGTACGTTAGGCGAAGCGTTAAACTGCATTTTTCCTGTATCATCCAAAACAAAGGAATTTTCCTCAAATCCCGGCACTAACACCGTTTCTTTAAACACTACCGCAAGCGCCGTATTACCGCAAAAGTTCATAACTGCCCTAAAAGACGGCAAAACAGAAACCTTTATTGTCACAGAATCAAAAATTAAGGACCGGATAAACATTTATACTTCCATGATAAAAGAAGCCCTGCCTTTCGGCCAGTGCATCTACCTGGTACCGGAGATTATGCTGGTGGAAGATACGGTGCTTCACTTAAGAGAATTTTTCGGCAATGTAGTAGCCCCCTGGCACAGCCATATTTCCTATACGGAAAAATATACCACCTGGAAAAATGCTTTGGAAGGCAAAACTAAAATTATTGTAGGCACGCGCTCTGCTGTTTTTATGCCTTTTAGCAATCTCAAACTTGTAATTATTGATGATGAGTCAGACCATTCCTATAAAAATCCGCAGAAACCTCTTTATGACGCTATTTCCACAGCCATTGAGTACGTAAAATACTCCGGCGGAGTAACAGTACTTGGCGGAGATATAATATCGCTTAACTCCTTTTATAACATGCAGAATAAGGCATTTATAAACCTTACCGGCATAAAAAACGAGCCGCCGGAAATAGTAGTCTCAGAAGTAAATAAAAAAGACCAGTCTATTACCAATGATTTAAAAAAGCTCCTTGAACAGAGACTGCTTAAAAACGAACTGTCCATAATATTTGTTAACCGCAGGGGTTATTCTTCAATGGTTTACTGTTTTGACTGCAAATCAATCCTGCGGTGCTCGAAATGCAAAATCCCCCTGGCGTATCACACTGACATCAAAATGCTTAAATGCCATTACTGTGGAATCCAGTACCAGTTTATTGACAGGTGCATTAAATGCAGGGGCTATAACATGAAATTTCTGGGCATCGGCACCGAAAGAATAGAATCCACCATTAAAATGCTCCTGCCTCCGGCAAAAATCTTCCGCGCAGACCACGATACGCTGAAAAAACCCGGTGCTATTGATAATTTAATAGAAAACATAAAACAGGATAAAATAGATATTATAGTAGCCACGCAGATAATCCTGCCGATAATAGAAAAAATCAGCCTCAGCGGATTTAAAAAACTTACGCTTATCGCCATAAACAATATTGATGATATTTTATACCAGCAGGATTTCCGCGCCACAGAAAGAACTTTCCAGATGATTTATAAAATGAGCAATTCCCTGCCTCCGGAAGGCGCCGTGTTTATCCAGACGGCAGATAAAACCCATTACATTTTCAAATATTTCAATAAACTTAACTGGAAAGGATTTTATAAAACAGAACTTTCCTACCGGCAGGAACTGGACTACCCGCCGTACAAAGAACTGATAAACATAATTATCCGCGGAAAAGATAAACTTAAAACCGCTTCGGAAGCCGTAAGGCTTAAAGATTATTTAACACAGGCTCTGGCAGAGAAAGCCGAAATCCTGGGCCCGGATGAACCGCCCCATGCCATTTTGCGCGGAGAACACCGCCAGCACATACTGCTGAAACTTTCAAAAGATGACCTGCTGTTTGTCAGCGATAATATAAAAAACTTTAAAATTAAACCCGGGCATCACATACTTTTTGATTTAAACCCTTACAGCATAGTGTAAAATGAAAAAACTTTACATCTTCATTTTGGTTTTTCTTTTTATTTTGGCGGTTTACCTGTTTACCGCTCATCCCTCTATTCCACCCTACAGAGACAGCGGGGACCTGGTATCATCTGGCTACACCCTTAGCATTGCGCACCCGCCTGGCTACCCGCTTTACACAATTACCGGAAAAATATTTACTGTCATTTTTCCTTTTGCAAATATTGCTTACAGGGTAGATTTAGTTTCTATTGTTTTTGGCGCACTGGCGGCAACGCTTACCGGCTGCTTTGCCTGCCTGCTTTCTATGCCGGTAACTATAGGCATTATCTGTTCTTTCCTGCTTGCTTTCAGCGGCGCTTTCTGGTCCCTGGCGCACGTTTCTGAAATGTATACGCTTAGCGCATTTTTCACGGTGCTTATTTTTATACTTTTACTGCGCGCCCGGCAAAAAGACACTGACAACGCCGAAATTTCCGGCTATTTCCTGCTTTCTTTTATATTCGGCCTGGGGCTGGGCAGCCACCCTACGGTAGTTTTTATCCTGCCGGGTATTTTGTGGTACATTTTTAAACACAAAAAGCATTTACCAGTTAATTTTAATAATATCCTGCTGTTAACTGTTACGGCTTTTATCGGGTTTTCCGTTTACTTCTTCCTTATGATACGCTCTGCCACAAATCCCATACTGGACTGGGGCAACCCGGAAACCCTGCAGAACTTAATA